>ERZ772880.440-NODE-440-length-39327-cov-12.057420_pt1 | contig 39327 bp, 55 predicted proteins | sample MGYA00580577_ERZ772880 | MGnify/ENA primary metagenome ERZ772880 (study PRJEB29015, sample SAMEA2737705) | human gut metagenome | biome: human gut; feature: human-associated habitat; material: faeces | place: China | collected 2012 ... | reverse complement strand
CTGTACATCCAGTGCGCTTTCTGTCTTAGGGATACGGATGGCATCACAGCCGCCTGCTACTGCACAGCGGATATCTTCTTCCCAATATGGGGTGTCAAGGCCATTGATACGGACAACTCTCTCACAACCTCTGTAGTTGATCTCTTTTAATGCGTGATACAGAGAGAAACGTGCTGCATCTTTCTGGTTCTCAGCAACTGCATCCTCCAGATCCAGCATAATGGAGTCTGGTTTGTAGATATATGGGTCTTTGATCAGACCTGGCTTCTGTGCATTTAAGAACATCATGGTTCTTCTTAAACGTTTCTTATTCGCATTGATCATCTTACTGCACCTCCCCATGGGATATCCTTGATCTGATCTAAAGAACGGAATACCGCACCTTCTACTCTTGCCTTAATGGTACAGTCCAGCGCGCCCTTGTCCACCACTGAAATTTTTACATCCTTTACGTCCAGGTTCTCCAGTGTCTGAAGGACTACCTTGCGGATCTGGTTGCCGTACTGATTGATCACAGCGCTTTCCAGATTAAACTCAACAGAACCATTTCCTGGTTCTACGGTTACCTGGCAATCACTGGATTCCAGTGTTCCTGCCATGGCTGGTTTCTTGATCTCCATATCTATGTAACCTCCTTTTTCTTTTCCTGCTCTCCCGGAATTTTTTCTGTATCCTGATCCTGTTCCGTGAAAACAGCTCTTCGTTTCTTTCTGACTTTATCATAGAAAATCTTTCTTAAATGTACAATGAGGTTTTCTTAAAATTCATTAAGATTTGTATTATTAAAAAACCTTGTATTTACTGGATTTCTTATTGACGTCTTCTGATAAGACCGGACAGAACTTTTCCTCCGGCCTTGTTGTATGCCTGGATTTTATCCGCGATCTCCTCTTTTGAGCGGGATCCAGATGCAGTCAGTCCATCAATAGATCCGATGTTGTAAGCAAAACTTACAAGTGCATCAAATTCATTCTGGTTCCATTCATATTTGCTGTACTTGTCCACTTTTGGACCATACTTTTTATCAACAGACTGACGCAGCCATTCATCTGCCGTTTCCTGGCTGATCCGTAGACCTTGACGGATAGAAATTCCAGTGATAGCCTGGTCCGCATTAGTGGTGCCGTATCCGATGGTCCAGACACCTACTGCATCCTGGTAGGCTGTCAGGCGGCAGCCCTCAAACTTTTTTATGAGATTTAAACCGTTATCTGATATTTTCATTGCTTTTCCTTTCTATTGCGACGTCGCAAATGGCAACCATAACCCGGACTGCCTGCGGGTGATATTCGGATCACCTCCATATTTAGATCTCATTACTTGTTTTTTCTCTATCACTATCAATTTTGCTTTTCAATGCTGCTATGTATTTCATAAGCCACCCTGGCACTGGTGCCCCCATACGGCCAGCATTTTCTGTAATGGATAACGCTTCATTTAGTAAATACCATACGGTAACTAATAACGAAAGCATCGTATTGGGAAGGTTGAACCCCAACACTCCCGATGTCTGAATAATGATATAATCAATTACCATCCCTACAGCAATTACAAAAAGATACGCTACCTTTTTAGCAATGCCTTTAGCACCCTTCCTACTGCTCCAACCATAAGACTTATCATCAGGATGATCTAAAGCCTCCACTGCGCTTGCTGCCATACCTGAAAGGTAATCGATCGCCATAAGGCAGAGCAAAATGCCCAGAAGATAAAAGGTTACTCCTAATTTCTGACTTAAATATGCAACCAGCCCGGTTGCACAAACCTGAATACTCATACATGTGCTCCTGTTCAATTACATTTGCCTCCTTTTGCAAAACATGTTATAATATTGAAAAAGAGACAAATGTATTCAAAAAGCACCTGAATTCCTCGCTCATAGCTTCAGGTGCTTTTTCCTTTTTCTGATACTATTTTTCAATCATTGCTTTCAGTTTCGCAACCCTGTTAATCTTTGCAACGCAATCCATACTATCAGCTTCTTCTGGCGTTATGTATTGCATTAATTGTAAATACAAGTCATTTATAACTTTTGATTGCAGGTCTATGATTGCTTGCTGCGTGCAAAATATCTCCATCATATTCATGTTAAAGAATCCACTACCTCACCAACCACTTCACGCAAGTTGAAAAGCTTCGGAACCTCATCTTTAGTGTAAGCTCCACTTAATACTAAACTCACCCATGTTTTCACTAACGCACTGTTTTTTGTAAATACCATAATCATCACTCTTCCTTTCTTTTTTCTGCTCTGTCTAAAACGCTCCATACAACTTCTCTGAGGTTACTTAAATTTGGGACGTCTTCCCGCCCATAAGCACCTGACTTTACAAGTCTTACCCAGGTCTTTGTAAGCTGGCTATACTCGTCAAACATGTCAACACCTCCTTCCTTCTATACTGTCGGAGCCATCATTGTAGCAAGTACAATAGTAAGTTCCGCGATTGCCATATCACTATCCGTTCTGGCCTGCGTCAGATCGGCTTTGGCTTCTTGCAATTCTTCCTGCAGCTTTGCAATCATTTCTTTATCTGTCATAGGAACTGCCGGGCTCCAGTCACTTCCAAGCTCCCAGTATCTATCGATATTCGCCTCAATCTCAGCACGATCAGCTGTGGTCTGGAAGTAAACTTCATCATATACCCATTCCTGAGTAGGTTCATCTTCATTAGAAGGGGCAAATACCTCCTGCTGTCTGATATTCCGCCTGATCCACACTTCCGCAGTGTTTCCAGTGTTCGGAGTCATCAAAGTATTGTAACAAAGCTCCTCTGGCTTTGCTGATCCGTGTGCTTCTGTCCTCATTATCTAATATCCTCCTTTTTGTGTCTGATGATATTACACGCCCGCAGGCGCTTACAATTTTGGGTACATTGTGTTCACTGCTAAAAGCAAATGAGTCACTATACTTAAACCGGCCATTATGTGATGATACGCGCCGTGCCAAAGAAAGGGGAATGTCTTTTCCTTCTTTCAGTCGCACTTCTACGCGGATAACCGCACGCCTGCAGCGCTTAAATGTGGTTCTGCGGATGGTAATATGGTCCCGGTAGATCCGGTAGCCCATCATATCAACAAAATGGCCATGATGCTTATCACCTTTTCCGATATAATCTGTTTCTACAACTTTCCAGTTCGACTTTATTTCCAGCCCCAAAATATCATGGGCGTACTCAATTACTTTTTGAGCCGATATGCCAGCATCTTTCTTGGAAGATGCAAGCAGCAGAATGTCATCCATGTAAAACAAATGATGGTGAATAAGACGCACCCTCGTTTCATTGCCACGCCGTATCTGAACTCTATATAGCTTTTCTGCAATGTAGTGGTATATCCTGGATAAATAATAATTACAAGCAAACTGGCTAAAATAAGAGCCGATCGACAATCCTGTTGGAAAGGCATCGATCAGCTCATATATCAACCATAATAATGTTGGATTTTTAATATCCCGCGTAAAAACCGCTTTAAGTTTATCGTGGGGAATGGATGGATAGCACTGTCGCACATCCAATTTTACAAAATATCTGGTCTTGGTCGGATCGGTTTGCATCCATTTAAAAATTGCTTTTACTCCCTGTTCCTGACCTCGATCGGGAATGGATGCCATCTGATATGGCCCGATTTTGGCATAGAACAGATCTTTGCACGCTTCAACCACAATGTAATCAAAAATTTGATGTATTGGTGCTTCAATGCCAATTTTTCTCCATTTACAGCAGCAATCATCATATCTGAGTTTAAAAAAGATTGGTGGAAGATCAAGCTTCCTTTGCTTAATTCTTTTCTGTATATCAAGTGTTATATTATGTACTATTTCTTCAAGGAATTTCTTTTGACCTGATGCAAGAAGATCTTGAATATCACGGAAATTAAGGACCTGCGAATATTGAGCCAGGAAGCGCTGCACATCCCTGCGCTTTTTCTTTTCGTCGAGCCACAAGTATATGCAGCACTCAATAAAGCCTGTATCCGTAATGTCAACGTTTTTACAGTAACGCCGCATGTTATTATCCTTTCTGGTTTCAGGGGCTTTCAGTTTTACTACTAACCCCGCAGGCGATCCCATTCGTCCGCCCACCTACTCACTACATTTAATGTAGTTTTCATGCCGCATCAACCAATTTTAGGCAATTGCCAAGGCCGTTTTTTAACGGGGCATTAAAGCACGTTGCATAACACGGTGTAACATTTGGTTAAATTCAGAAAGACGACGCAGGATGTTCCACCTGGCATTCCCAACGCCATTGTTCGCATTCACGCAGCGAGCGCCGCAATTCGACCTGTCATTCAGACTGCCGCCCCAAAGGGGCAAAGGGAAACCCCGCGAGAAAGTGCTATGCAACCCTATTTTTTATTCATAACTATTTAGAGGGGCGATCCCCTCTCCGCTGCGCGGTTCACCCCCGTGCGGCTACGCCGCGGCGGAGAGATGAAAGACGACGCAGGAAGTGCCACCAGGCACTCCCAACGCCATGGTACGCAGCCACGCAGCGAGCGCCGCAAAGCGACCAGTCACCCAGACTGCCGCCCCAAAGGTATTCGCGCAGTGAAGTATTCTTCTGACCGGTATGTAATGCATCAGCGAAGCCAGTGCTTGAACTTGCATTAACTTCTGCCGGAAGCTGTAGCCATGGAAAATACTTGTCGTATCCTTCTTTTGAAATATATGCCCAATTGTTGTCAGTGCCCGGTAATACAAAACCGATTTTCGTATAATCATCTGTAAGCTTATTGTTTGCGATTTTCCGGCTGTCATGTACGATATATGGTGTCAGTGTATGAACATCAGTTTCAGAGTCATAAACACTAGAGAGAATAATATCAGATACAACTGTATAACCTCCATGTGCCAGTTCTACTCCAGAAAGAACATATGGTTCCTTACTGTTGACACAATTGCTTGGTGATCCATCTGGCCCCTGCACATCGTCACAGGCTCCGGACCACCAGTGCATTGTTGATAAGTATATAGGCGATGTGAGTGTATCGGTCAGTTTTACGCTTGTTGTGTCAAAAGCGTTTGGTGCATCTACGTATACAGCACTGTTGTTGTCATCGTAGTCCTCGATTTTTAAAATTTTTACATCATCGGCATATGTATGAGGATTGGCGCTGCGTCCTCGGTCCAGATCCACTGCGCCATTATATACGGTACCATATCCGACAGATGCATACGATCCAACAACGAGATTTTTAGCATTACTTTTAGAAATGATGATACGCTTTGTATCTGTTTCTTCGACCGTTGCAGGATACTGGTAGTTATAGCCGGTGCAACCAGCCAACTTGTTCTGCGAATTTCGGGTTGCCAACTTCATGTCAAACATCCATGCTACCCATGCTGTTTCATCGGATGTCATGCCGCAATACTGTGGCCCTTTCTTAGCGAAATCTGCAATTTGATTATTATGTGACGTATTGCGCAGCGGCTGTTTGCCTGAAATGGACCCTGTTAATCCATCTTTTCCAAGCACTCCCGGATACTTCGCAATCATGTAAAAAGACCTATAAGATCCATCTGGGCGCACCGCTCCATCCCACGGGAGCAGATCGTCAGCCTGATGATCTGCGAACTCCCAGCCATCCTCTGTATCCGTATAGATGCGCTTGTAAAATGGCGTCAAAAACGCCATATACACATCCCCGTTACTTCCGTCACGGGAAAAGTTTGGGCTGCCCTTGACCGCAGTGATATGTGGCTCTCCATCTTCACTATAGTAGCCGTTCACTTCAATGCCATTAAACATTAGATCCGTGACCGGTTTATCTGCATAGTCGTTGCGGCCTTTTGTAGTGTTAGTCGATGTTTCTGCTACCAGTTCTGCATTATCCCCTGTCTTAGTGCCAAGTACAGACTGAGATACAGAAAACTGCGGGTATTTAACGCCACCACGCCAGCCTGTGCGGTGCATATCAAACCAGTCTGACCAAGACATAGTATCGTCTTTATCTGCCTTACTTTCAAGCTGCTGACGTACTGCTTCTCCCGCGGTCTTGTAGATCTTGCCATCTGCACCAGTACGGATATCTTGCAGTTCGGCATTACCTTCTGTTTCTCCGGATGCAGCAACTAAATTATCAAGCTGATCTTTCAGAGAATTTACTTCTTCCTTAGATGCCGCCTGATCCAGCTTTTCTTTTGTGTCCAGGATCTGGCGCAAATACTTTTCGGCCTCGATCAGGACACCAACTTCATTTTCAGATTTGATCGCATCTTCTTGATATGTTGCCTCCGGAATCTTGATGTAAAAATTCTGAGACTTAATATCTCCATCCTGGGTATAGATGTAAAGCTGTGCTGGCTGCTTACCTGCACATGCACATGCCTGGCTTGTAAGTGTCACAAGAACTGTATTCTCCGACTCTGCCGTACCTGTACATAACACATACTTTCCATCTGTTTTTTTGATATAAAGGGCAACACTTGCTCCATAAGGCACTGCATACGGTTCATCTTTGAAACCTTTAAGTTTAAACCGGATCGTTCTGGATGCACTGTCTCCCTGCTGCACCTCAACATATTTATCATCCTTGGCATCGCCATACATATTAAGGGTGATTTCCTGAATTGTACCGTTAAATGCCATTTGCCTTTACCTCCTCTTCCAGCTTCCATTTTTCACTGTTACTCAGGTTGTTCATGCTACCGATCAGTTCCCTAAGTGACGCACCATTTTTCACCTGTTCGGCAAGCCCGCGTACCAACGCTGTTCGCCTCTGCTCGGCTTCTGTCAGCGTATCGTGCCATTCAGCCACAGGTTTCTTTCTATTTTCCAAGTTCACCCTGTCCACAACCGCTCCGGTTGGAAGGTCACTAAGTATGCAGCGCACGGCCTTAACCTGTTCATCACATGGTACCGTAGCAACTGCATTTCCTTCCTTATCAAAAATTACAACTACTTTCATACTTTTGGCACCTCCTAAACTATTCTATATACTGAATGCCCCACTGCCACAGACCTGTTCCCTGGCACGTAAACACTAGCTCTAATGTTGCCCACCAAGAAGCATTATAGTCATAGTAGTAGAATGCTCCATCTGTTGAGTAATGCATAAAGCTGCGCATCAACGCTCTTTGCCCATTGGCATATCTTGCGTATATGGCAACGCCTGCATCTTCAAAAGGCTCGCTTTTATTGATGTGTACGAAAATACGACTATATTTTCTTAAATTAATCATCGTAGGAGTTGATAATGTATTATTAGAAGCATTACTGTCGGAATAAACTTGTCCCAGGCTACCAAACCCCAAATTTCCGGTTCCAACAAGACCGCCTACATTACTGTTACCGCCCGGTGTAGCCTTCCAGAAATACTCAGTAGTAGGTGGATAACCTTCCCACGTGCCTGTTATAGAATTATCATATATTGATACCGTTGCGCCTTTCTTTATAACATCAGCAGAAGGCATAACAAATGCCGGAATAACAACGTTCTCCGTCATATATTTACCTTTACATTTTAATGTTTGCTGAATCGTTGAGGGAATAGGTGTCCATCCAGGTTGTGATTGTATGGTCCCTGTTCTTTTTGTATGAGCATCTGTACTATAATAAGTTTTACCGGCGAGAACTTGATTGTCAACCGCTGTGCCAGTTAGTTCCAGTGTGCCCTCCACAACTTCATCATCAGAGTCGTTGGAAATTGCGGTTTTCCCTTTTAAAATATCTCCTTTAGTTGCAGTACACTCATCTGAAATTCCAATATTTTCACTACCACCGGTTACCAAAACTAAACCCATTTTTATACCCCCTTTAATCCAACTCTGATATCAATATTTGGCTTTTTATACGCCTTAAAAGTTACACTTCCGGCCGCTGTTACGCCAGGTACTGCCGCAACACAAGAAAATGCTTTATTATACGCTTTTATCGTTGCAGCTGATGCCCCATCTGCCAGACCACTTACAAGTACCGGGTAATCGTCTGCCGTAACCCCTGCCACGCTCACTTTCTGGGTGTATGGCGCCGTGGATCCGCTCCAGCTCGATGCTTTCAGCGTTACCCATGTCGGCTCTTTTGTGAGCCGGTTAATGACCGCGTTGGTTTCGTTAATATCCTTCGCCCCAAAAGGATCGCCCTCCTGGGTGTATGTTGTCGCATCAGTGATGGTGCTGGTGCCGCTCCCGGCGTCTTTTATCTCATAGAGGCGGTCCCCCGCCCATGCTGCGTCTTTATAATCTGTTTTTAATGCCATTAAAAGCCGCTCCTTCCCGTACCCAGAGTAAAGGCCAGATGATACCTTCCTCCGTTACTCTGGTTCGTAAGATTGTTGTACAAATCCAAGCAGCATTTTTCGATTCTGTTAAGCTCAGTAAAATCGATGGTTGCTGTGTTTTCGTAGTATGTTTTCTTTTTACCCGCCAGTTTTGGGATCGTCTTGCTACAGATCGTCTCCAGATTTGCTTCCAGGACATTGATTTCATCTGCGTACAGGTAATCTCCCGTTTTTTTATCCACGCCCATGCTCTGCATGGCGAATGTTGGATAAAGGGTGTATGCCAGCATGCTGATTGCTGCAATGTTGTTTTTGATCCGGTTGTAGTCGGATGCGTTAAAGTAATCGCCCGTATAGTTCCCGTCGGCATCACTTTTTCCGGCCCAGTCCGTTTTCGGCTGCTTCCACACCATCAATCGCCCTCCTTGCTTTTATACTTCCAGACAGTTTGCCGCCTGAAAATGATAGATCATGTTCCTCCAGGAAGACCTGCATCTGATCTGTTTTATGTCCCTGAAGAAAAATAATGTCTCCTGCATCTGGTCTAAAATCTCCACGATAGGGCACATCATACTCAATGTTGTTATTCAGGTAATTCCCAACCCACTCTGCTACTGTAGCTGCATGTTCCTGGTCACTGATCAAAATGTTTGACCATTTTTTTGCCTCTCCGACAGTGTTCAATGATAGAGTGTAGTTGCTTTCATTTTGCAAGTATTCCTTTCCGGTTATGACAAGTTCAACTTCTTCAGTTACTCCTGTCAGGTCCACCCGTGCTGCATACGCAGAAGATTTTATTATTTTCCCGCAGTTTGAAACTAAGCCATAGCTTGCATTATTAAGATAGCAATCCACAATTTGCCCGCCCATAACCGTAGTTTTACACAGTTCTTTTTCTACTTCTGCGGACTCTGAAAATCTCGTCACAACAACATTTAGATCCTTATACAGCTGTGTCCTAGATCCTACCGGAGTATCTGTCATGGTCTTGTAAGTCACAGAAAAGTCCGTAACGTCACCAAAGCTGACTTTACGAACGATCACGCCATTTCCAGGCTTTCCGGAAAGAAATGAAAATTCTATCTTGTTAAACGGCGGGAATTCATGCTCCACATCCGTGATCCGTCCTATATCTGTATGGGTGTAGATCTCCTGCAGTTCTCCATCCAGATATGTCAGTATCTGCATTTCCGTTGGTGGATTTCCGCCAAATTCCACAGTCAGGCCATAATATTTAAACGCCGCTTCCAGGCTGATTGTAAATCCCGGAGGATCTGCAAAAGTTCCGGAAGAGTCCGCAATATCATTGCTCACGTATCCCTCGGTCAAATAGTTGCTGCCTCGCGGCAGAAAATACATGCTTCCGTCCGCACGGATATAATCCTTCCATAAGGTCGCGTATCCATATTTGGCATCAGCCATAACAACGCTTTTCGGTGTTGACCATCTGGCCGTGTTCTTTCCTTCCACGGCCATTTTTTCTGGCGATATTACCGTGGTAAAGCCGGCTTTCAGATGGATTACCCCACTGCGGTCTACAATGATTATAGCCCGGCCAGCGTTTGCAATGATCTGTAGGCATTCTGCGTGAGTGGCAACCGGCAACGGATTTGCCACCTGTACGTTTTTCAGATAGCTGTCAATACTATACTCTCGTTCGTCCATGCCCGCATCTGTGAGTACCAGCACCGCCAGATCGTAAAGATTTGTTTCTTCGTACGATCCCCAGTAATATATCCCATCCAATGACGCGATGATGTCCTTTGCCTGGAATGATACCTCATCATCGGATGCTTTCCAGGAGTCCAGCAGCAATGATGTGCCGGAAAACACCTCAATATCTCCGTTTTGGAGTGTAGCGCCATAGGATACCTCTACCTTTTGACCGATCTCCAAAAAGTTGAGTGTCGAATCTTCATTTTCTACATCAAAGCGCCGATTCTCATTTTTCACCGAAAGACTGAGGTCCGTGGTCGGAAGCTCTGCCGATATCCATGACAGGAACTCTTTTTTGCTGCTGTTTTTAATCTGGCGGTTTGTGAAGTTGATGCCAACGCCCATGCTGATCTGCAGCACTCTCAGCCGTGCTTTGCCGTTTACCATTTTCGTTGGCACAATCTGGATATAATCTGTATCCAGAAAGGTCTCCTCTGTGGTAAAATGACCGTTTGCGTTGCCTGTGATACTTACCGTCTTTTTGCTTGATACAATATCAAACTCCGTTGGGTATGCTTCGCCAAACTCCACCGTCAGTCCCTTGATGTCATATGGTCCGTCTTTGAACTTGGTTGTGATCGTGCCTAAAAGATCAGCGCTTACGATACCCTGATTAAAATATGGGCCATCTCTTGGCAAAAAAAGCATCTTGCCATCTACTCGGAAAAAGTCCTGTTCCAAAGTACCGTAAGTGTATTCCCGATCATAATTTTGATACGGCTTTTCCAGATTGGACATGGGTGCGTAAATACCGGAAGCGTATGCCATGTTTTGTGCGACCTGGTTAATGACTCCGATCGTAACCCACATATAAAACTGATTTCTATATTGCTGTTCCATCATCTGCTTATACGCATCACTAGCTTTTTGCATTACTCGATCACCCCACAGTCTACAATGTTTACTTTACAAAGTTTATAAATAAGCGGGCGCTGCTCTGCATCATTTATGCCTGCTGTCGCACTTCTATTGCCCGGATACATCTGTAAAGTTATCCAACCATTATTAACTGGATCCCAGATCTTGGCTGTCACAACAAAGGATGCGAATGCCTGACACATTTCTGCCCAGGTTTCCGCATCCAGCCAGGACCACTGCAGGTTATCTATCTTGTACTGGTCCCGTCCAACCTTGTCCCCGATGAACTCGCCTTGGGCATTTCTGCCAGCTGTAACATTGGTTGCAACAATCAGATCCCATACATTGTCAGGAGCAGGAAATTCCCGCCCGTTGACTGTTATAAACGCTGCCATAATATCCCGCTCCTTTCTTTAGTCGAATTTCACCCCGGAACGCTTTTCAAGGTCTTTCAACTTTCTTCGCAGTTCCCGGATATCAATATTTACTACCAGGTCAAGATTTTCTATAAGCTCAATGATCTTCTTCAGAAGTTCGATCATGACATTTAGCTGTTCTTCCGATGCCGCATTAGATGATGCCATAGCACGATCCATCATATCCTGAAGCCGGTCACCGCCATAGCTGTAGGCTGCTACGGTTCCGCCTGTTCCCATTGTCGCAAGCGGAGGCGCTGCAGTCTGAGACATAGCTGTGATCTGAGATACCAGAGGTGCCATGCATGCTCTCATGCCACGCTGTACAGCCTGAGTGATGCCCTGGGTGATCTGCTGGTTATTTGCAACCGCCGCACGACCGCCCCAGCTTCCAACCATCTCAGGAATACCATCTTCACGGGCTACAAACATCTGCCCGGATTTAGGAAAACCACCGGAAGCATGACCGGATACAGGCGAATTGGTACCATAATCCCAGTCATCACTATCATCTGCTTCCTCATCATCCTCTGCATCTTCCTTAGCGCTCTTGAAAATACTCTTCGCACCTTCTACAATGCCGTCCCAGACACCACTGACAAAATTTGCGCACCCCTGAAGCCATCCAGTAATAGATTCCCAGACGGATTTTAAACCGTCCCAGAGTTTGTTCATGATGTTCTTGCCGATCTCGATCATTGCATCTGGTTTGAATACCTCTTTAATTTTCTTCCAGATGTCTTCAAACCAATCCTTAATGGCATTCCATTTGTCTTCAATGGTTTGGCGTACACTATCCCAGATCTCAGAAAGCTTATCTCTGATTGCTTCAAATACGGTAGTTGCAAGTAATTTGATCACATTCCAAAGATTAGAAACAAATGCTTTGATCGCGTTCCACTTATTTTCCCAGGAAACTTTAATTACCTGTAACGTGTTGGCAATAAATACTTTTACAGCATCAATCGCATTGTTGATTGTTTCCTTGATCTTTCCCCAGATTTCAACTGCAAAAGCTGACACTTCATCCCAATGTTGGTACAGAAGTACACCCGCAGCAATCAGGGCTGTAATAGCAATGATGACTAGCCCAATCGGGCTGGTAAGGAAAGCAATCGCTGCTCCCAAAGCAGTGGTAACCGTCGTTGCAATCACACATACAGCATTCCATGCTACTGTAGCCGCTGTCATGGCTATCTGAGCTGCCGTATCTGCTATCTTTGCTGCGGTATTGATCACAAACTGAGCTGCCTGCTGTATCAGTGCCGCTGTCCCCTGTGCCAGATTTACTACAAAATCCTTAGCATACATAGCAACAATAGCTGCTGTCTCTATCTTATCTGCTATAAGTGCTGCCGTATGTGTTGCAATAGCAGCCGCATTTGCCACAAATCCAGCTACCATTCCAGAAAGCATTGATACAACACCACCAGCATTAATGATGAACTCACCCAGTTTTACAATTTCCCAAGCTCCAAAGAAAGCAGCAACAATTCCGATGGCTCCATCAAAGCGTGTTTGTGTTTCAGTTATCCAGTCTACAACTGAAGATATTGCCTCTGTAAACGCATCAAATACCGGCTTTGCAACAGTATCATAGGCTGTATTCAGGCCGTCCCATATCTTATCAACTAATTCTTTCAGTTTATCAAATATAGGCTGCAGTTCATCTAAAAGTCCCTGTATCCGTTCTTTGATCTGACCTGTGTTATCGGTTATAGGCTTTGTTATAAGTTGGATAAGATCCCGGATAAATTTGCCACCCAGTTCCGTAACTCCCATGAAAGAACTACTGAAAATTCCTATGATATCAGCTGTGATCTGTTTTGCTGAGTCACTACGGAATACAGTAAATATGTCTGCAATGGAAGCAGTGAAATTTCCAACCAGTGTAGCAATCTCACTGCCAACATTAAACATCTGGATCAGATAATCCTTAATACGGTCCTTATTTTGTTCCAGGTATTTACTGATACCACCCAGAAGATTATCTGCAATCGTCGCACCAATGCTGGCTACCGATCCGGCTATCTGTCCCAATGCATATGAAAATGTATTGGCGAAATTTAAAGCTGCTGCCTGTACACCTGGATCAGTAAAAATATCTTTCAGACTGTCTTTTATGGATTTGATACTGTTCTGGATCGAATCAAATACAGATGTGTCACCAAAAGCATCCCAGAAGCCACTTGTGAAAGAGTCTTTTAACTGGTTCATCAGATCCGCTATCTTCTGCAGTTTTCCGCTAACTACATCTTCCTGTTCTGGAAGTGTTCCCATATCAAAGTCATCTGCGTTGTAGCCGCCAGCTCCACCGCCTCCGGATCCGCTTCCACTATCAGATCCGCTGTCCGGATTTATAATATTTAGCTCATCAATACCTGTAGTTGCCGATTTTATATCCTTTGCAGCTTTCTTTGCGGCGCTTCCAATACCTGATGTGGCAGCACCTGCTTTATCCGCTGCTGCAGCGATCGCTTCCATTCCTGCTGCAGTCTCTGTAATGTTTCCGTCTTTTTTGCCACCTGACAGCATTGCTACAAAAGCTTTAAAAGCATTTGCCATGCTCAAAAGCTTTCCAATGATCGTGTTGATCACCTGGATCACCGGAGATAAAGCGGCTATAAGTCCCTGGCCTATGGTTGCTCTTAAACTGTCAAACTGCAGCTGTAAGATGCGGACCTGGTTAGCCCATCCTGTAGATGTCCTAGAAAAGTCACCCGCTGCGGTTGTCAGCTGATCCTGTACAAACTTATACCGCAGAGCAACTTTTTCTGCCTCTGACATCTTCGCTGTAGTCTTGCCAAAACCGGTGGCCAAAGCATAACTGTCAAGAGCAGTCTGTGTCATGACAATGCCCAGATCTTTCAGGCTCTCTGTCTCACCGGTAAACACCGATTTCAGTTTTGTATACGCCTCATCCTGGCTGATGTTATAGAAGGATGCCACATCACCTGCCAGCCCGGTAAGAGTCGTGGACATGTCATATGCAGCTTTCTCACTGAAACCAAAAGCCTTTGCCATAGCACCGAAAGTACCGGTAAACTGCTTTGCCATGGTCTCAGACAGACCAAACTGAGCGGCAGCATTCTGAGCAAACTTATCTACCTGTTTACTCATTTGAGAAAACGTAACATCAACTACGTTCTGGACCTCTGCCAGATCAGAGCCTAGTTCTATGCAGGACTTTCCAAAATCGAATATTTTCTTAACTGTAAAAGCAGCAGCAAGGGCTTTGCCTGCCTTCTTTGCCAGATTTTCTATTCCTAACATCTGACTATTGAAATCGTTTTTATTTACAACCAGGTCAAGCCCGATCTGTCCTACGCTGTCTGCTGCCATATATGTCACCTGCCTTTTTTATTAAGACAGGCACATCGGCACAGCGTCTTAGATCTTTAACTCAAATATCTTTTTGCACTCTTTATTTTTGCATTTAAAAAAGATGCCCTTACATTTGGCATCTTCTGACTTCATTGCATTGACCGGATACCCGCAGTACGGGCACCGGACTTTTTCCTGCTTTACTCTTTCAATTTCAACCACCTCCGAAGCAGTCAGCCATAAACTGTTCCAGCTTATCCATAGCCTTTTCATATGCTTCTTTTGTCATGCTCTCTGCTTTCCTGTCTCTCCATTCGTTATAAATACGTTTCTGATCCGGTGTGAAACGCTTGATTACTTCCTTATCTGTTTCTGATCGGATCGCAACCATGCGCCCAAGGGGAGTATCGGGAGACAGGCCAGCCAGCAGGGAACGAAATTCATCCCAGCTGACTGTTTCAAATTCTTTGGTCCTTATGCGTAACCCGTACTGCGTAAGAAAACTGGAAACGATCAGGTCCCAGTCCTCAAGTAGATCGTAGTACGGGTCACTGCTCTCCCTGGCTTGTAATATCTCCTGTGATCAGCTTCATAGCTTCGTGGATAACGGTCATCCAGTCAGGCACCAGCAGCTTGAATGAATTAATTAACTTCCTGCTTTTTTCCGGGAATACCAGTTCGTATAATTCATTCATATTTTTTTCCGAAGCCCCACCATTTTTTGTAATATTGAGAACTTTCATCATGGTAGGTGCATCTGCATTTACTTCAATTTTTTCCCCTTTGACCATCAAACACGGATTTCCATCAAACGTAAGCTTGTCTGTAATATCTACTACTTTTGCCATCTTTTCTTCCTCCTTATGCTGCCTCTGCCGGTGTAAAGGTTGGCTTGCCATACAGCGTTGCAGTAAATTCCAGTGCATCTGCTGCGGTTGTATCACCACCGCCTGGGGTTGTAACGTTGATAACCACAATTCCTTCCAGCTTGGCGCCGGATACCATGGTCCATTCAAATTTCGTCATGACGTCCTTCCCCATCTTCATGGCAAGCCCTGCAATATAATCATTTCCAGGATCACCAACAGATCGTTTGCCCTTAAAATCAATAGAAAATTTTTTGCCTGTTACAATGCTTTTTGCCCATCCCTCTGCATCCATTGCATACCATTCTTCATTCTGGCCATCAATGGCAGGGGAAAAGTTTTCAAGATCGGCCGGCATCACCATCTGCTCAGATGTACTGTCTACGCCCTTAGTACCGATCTTAAACTGATTACTGTGTACCGGATATACTACTCCTGGCATATTCTTGTCCTCACTTTCTTTGATAAATTAAATCCAGCCAGATCACATATTCATATACACCATTATCATCTGTGCCTACATCCTGCGGTTCCGGAACCATCAGATTAATGTAGTTGATGTGGGTATCTCCTATGCTCAGGCTGGATATGTTTCTAAGTTTCTCAAACAGCTCATAGGCTGCTGCTTCACTCTCCGGCTTGTCCCTGTTCCAATGGACTAGAAGAGAAATAGCCCTAGTATCGTAAGTCGTGTGTTCTAAACCACCCAAAGCAATATTGGGCGGTCCAGATCCGCTGCGACTATAAATACCAATGGATTTTTGTTGCTTATTATCCAACTTACCAATATAAACATGATCAGCTGATGCTACACCCAGACCGGAGATCCAGTCCTGTATGTCAGTTAATCGCAGCATCATACGCCACCTGCCTTCTTATAAAACTTTTTAAAGGCTTCCTTGCAAAAATCAGAGCTGACTCCTCCCGGAAGCCACGGATCAAACCATTTACCACCCGCAAAAGGATTTTCATACTTCTGGAAATGATATTCCGGATGATAATACAACCGCCTTGCATAGGGTGTGCTGGATACCAACGATACTTTTCCACCGGAAGATTGACTCTTATCCACAAAGGTACTTTCATTCTGCAGATTGCCCGTATCAAACGGCATGATCTGAGCCTGCACCACTTCTGTATGCAACGCTTCTGCTGTTTTCTCCAAAGCAACTACCGCTGCCTGTGTCATCTGATTAATACGTGGCATATTCAGCTTTATAGTTGATTTTACCTGCATCAGATCACCTCCAGGCTACAGTAGTTTACCGTACCGTCCGGATTCCTGTTCTTACAGCCCTGTTCAATCCGACGTTCTTGACCAAATACAGTTAATGTGCCACCGCTTAAAGACGGCATATCCGGTGCAATGTCTCCTGTAAAAAGCGCTGTACCTGTGATCTGCACCAGCTTCTTTTCTGCTGTCAGAATAGTCTTGGCTTTATCCTGGAAATTGCACATCAGATCTGCATCCAGGCTGTACTTCGGTCTTCCCTTATTATCCAGTTCTTCCGATTCCAGGTGGACATGCACAGGCGTCTTACAGAGCCTTTTAGGTACTAAACACGGATATTTCATAGTCTCACCTCGCTAAACGGCAGCAAAGGCCTGTCTGGCACAGCATAGTGTAGACATCCCGCTTCATGGCAACCCCTTTGTCTGTAAACACGTTCCAGGAACTGCCAAACTGAGCAGACACTCCGTTGATGCTGTAACTCTGCAGGATCGTATTAATCTCATCTGCGTTTTCTGTTTCAAAGTCAGCCTGCTGGCAGACCACTTCCCGGATCAGGTCCTGTTGGAATGTTGTCAGATTAGAAAAACCCCGACCTACAATCCGGTTGTAAGTCAGGGAGTCAACGTGGCGGCTGGCCTGGCGGAGGGCCTTGATAAGATCACCCTCAGGTACAATGCTGCCGCCGTATTCTTTCTGGTAATATTCTGAGGTTACATACGGTTCGTAGGCCATATTACTGCCCTGCTTTCTTCCGCACAGTCTTTGTAGTTTCTTCTTCAGCCTTTGCGTTTTCTTCTTCAGCTTCCATAGAAGAAATCTGCTGTTTCAGTTCCTCATTTTCTTTCAGAACCTTGGCATAAACACTATACGGGACGGTTTTATCCACTCCATACTCGATCAGTTTCCCATCATCATCCCTAATATCAAAACCGGCAGTCTGATATGCCGCTACCTGGTTCTGATCAATCGTATAGACTTTATTGTCTTTTTCTGCTGTCATGATCTCACCTTACCCTTCTGCCTCTGCATTGATCGCAATGCCACAGGACTTTCTTTCGATCAGGAAAGTGTCTGTGTAGTATCTGTTCTGGTATACATACTTGTCAGCTGTACGGGAGTCTGTGCCCGGTGTAAACAGCTTCATATATGCATACTTGTCACGAGAAATGACACAGGATGGATGTACCAACATTATGTTCATCTGCTTTGCGGCAGCTGCCGGAGTACATCCATTGGTGAAGTCATACTTGGTTTTAAACCTCGCAGACGGAACAACTTTAATGTTTACATCATCCAAAGCATGAACACGACGATCAATTACACCCGCTGCGCCAGCACTGATCACTCTGGTTACTCCCTCGGCGCTCTTAAGCAACTTGTTCATTGCAGAAGTCACATAAAGCATACGTCCTTCCTGTGGAACGGACTGATCATCCATGATCGCCATCTGTTCATCGAACCAGTCAAGAATATTTGCAGCAGTAAGAGTTGTATTATCAATTACTGCACCTTTGCTCTTGTTGGTCTTTGCTTCTGTGTACAGTTTAGAGAAACGATAACTGTCTTTTTCCGGAATTGCCTGCTCTTCCTCAAATACGTTCTGGATATTTGCAATCTCTACAACAAGATTGGTTTCGTCAATATCCATTGGATCAATCGCAAACTCTACATCACGGTCATGGGTCAGCTTTTTCGGTTCCCAGTCATTTGTGATAGTTCCGGCATTAAATCCCATGCTGCTACGGCTGTGGTCCTTATAACCGCTTACAGTCATTCTAGGGATCTTAATCGTCTGTGCATTCAGGAACTTAATTCCTGGATTTGAAAGAGTCAGATCATTGGAGATCATTTCCCTTGAATATTTCTGCGCTAACTCACGCATAAAAGTTTCCGCGTAATCGTATACTGCCATAATTTACATCATCCTTTCTTATTTTTTGTTTCCAAAGATGGAAGACAGCTGATCTGCCTGGTTGGCCTGCTGTCCTGTTCCACTGCTTGCTGCACCCACCTGGATAAATCCAGTTGTTCCGGATGCCTGCGGCTTTAATGCCGGCACATCTTCCAGAACCTTGTTGAGCGCTGCTTTTAAGTTCTCTTCATTGACTTTTCCATCCTGTCCTACAGCCTGGCTAAGATCTGCCATTTTGAGGATGTATGGGATTGTCTTGGCATCAATACCCATGCTTACCGCAACAAGTATAGCAGCGTTCTGGATCTGCGCCTGCTTGGCCGTCTCCTGTGCCTGTGTCAGCTGATTCTGCATAGCTCCCACATCCGGAGTATTAGCAGCCTTCTGCTGCTTAAAAGCTGCGATCGCCTGTTCTACTTCCTGCTGAGAAAGTCCCTGCTGCTTAAAGTAGGCTTTCAATGCGGTATCTTCCTTAGCTGCCAGCGTACCATCAAGCATCTGCTGGATCTTTCCATAGTCAATAGCTGGCGCCGATGCCTGCTGAGTATTCTGGTTCTGCTGCGCAGTCTGTGTGCCTCCATCTCCTGCTCCCTGCTGGTTCTGCTGTGCCTGGTTCTGATTTGTTTCTGCCATGTTAATAGTCTCCTTTCCATTTTGGGAGTGTCACTCCTGTTACTGATCCATTTCCATCGGTGTCACCGGCCGCGCAGAGTTTAATGCCATACTCGCGTTTGGGCATAAAAATAACACCCAGGAACTGCCTGCGTGCTTACTGCTCGATCTTATTACATTTGGTACACCGCCGCACATAACCACCATAAGGACCGGAAGCCCTGCTCCAATGCTTGCGGTAATGGTGGCAGCATTCTTTTTTCTTGAAAAACCTCTGCCTGATCCACGATAAAAGTCCCATAAGATCACCTTCTTTCATTTGCGACGTCGCAATTTATAGATCTATTTAACTTCAATTTCCGGGATTAACCTTTCAGGATAAAATACCAATTCATAATGATACTTGTCTGTTCCTTTCGGCTCTGTCTGCTCCATTACATAGCAGGTCCAGTCATTCAGGTAAATATAATCCTTATAATACTGGTCATCACCTGTTTTAATGGTCACTATCAGTTCATTTGAACTATTATTGCTAAGAGCCATATAACCTTCTGCCTGGAGCATAACCGTATCCGTTCTTGCATTGGTAACTGTAATTCTGCGATAAATATTAAATTCATTCGCATCTTTTGATAAATTATAGTTTACTGTGTGTGCTGTTGAACACCCTATCATTCCAAACATCACAGATAATGCCACTCCAAATGCTAAAATCTTCTTTTTCATCTTCTTAATCTCTCTTTCCTAAAAATGGGTACAAAAATACCACCGGCCTGATGACTGGTGGTATCTATTCTTGTTTCGGTCTCTCTGGATCCATTGAAAGCTTCATATCACATTCTGGAGAATCGCAATAAAAAAAGTAGTTTCCTTTACACTTAATATGACCTTTTTTACATTTAGGACATACTGGATTTTTTCCTGCTCTTGCATCCAACAGCATTCTATTACGGCTATCCATCTTCGTCCTCATTTCTTCTAATGTCACAATATCACCTACTTTCTCCATGGATACTCCGGATAAAGCTCATTTACTAACTTAAGTATATCTTTTTTCTCTTGGGAAGTCAATTTATTTGATCTCTTTCGATGTTTCACTTCTTGAGCAATACAAATGGCTTCCGACCATTGATCTCCGCCAATTCCATACTTTCTATGCGTTGTTTCATGTATGAGGACTTCTGCTGTTTTTTCTATTGTCTTTGTCCTATCTGCAAAAATTCTTATCACGTCATCTTCCACGTCATAAAATCCCAATTCATTATACGGATTATCAATGCCATAAACAAATTGAACTGAAACATTATTCTTTTCCAGATATTCAGACATCTCTTTTCCGATGTCTGATTTTAGCATATTTTTCTTGATATTATGTGGTTTTATAACATCATTCTGCCCAAAATTATATGTATAATAAATACCTTCGTTTTCTTTTAGCCTTGCCCATTTGTTACGTTTTAGTTGGTATTCTGCTTTATTTTTCATATCTAATGAATACTCAGCCAATCTTCCATACTTTTCTTCCTGACGCTGTGCATACTGCTGTCTGGCTTCCTGCTGGTTCTGAAGCCCAACTGCTTCCAGTTCTTCTTTAGTCCAGGTATCATCTGCTGTGGAAATGCCCGGAAAATATGTAGTATGACTGTCTTTACATCTTGGATGATAAAGCCCTTTACTGATTGCGTAACTCATCAACGGATATTTCTTGCCTGTCTCCGGATCCACACCGTTCTTGCTGCCACCACTCCATACATCATCGATCAGGACCTTACCAACAAAAGGAAGGCACTTAGGACACGGATTACCACGCTTCGCCATAATGACTGTAGCAATGCCCCATTCCTTACGCTTTTCTCCTTCGCCTTGCAGATAAGCCCGCTTACTAGCTGTTTTGATCGCCATATCGGCATAATCTGAAAGTGTATGCCTGGCACCGTTGGCATACTCCACACAGTTAAGGCCGCGGGACAACATATCTTTTGTAGCCATATCCACAGCCTTTTCATAGGTCCCGGCACCTGTATTGGCATACACCTGGGCGTTGAAGATTGCTTTTCGGTAATCATCGTTTGCCTTACGGAGTACTGCCGTTTCTGCCTTCTCCATATCGTCTATGGTGGCTTTGATCAATGCTTCTAATTTTTGCTCATTCAGTTTGAAAAACTCAGCGGTGGCTCTCGATCCAGTTCTCTTAGCCCCTTTAAAGCCGTTTTTAATTGCCTGAAGTATACGCCTTTCCTGCTGCATACTGCCTTTTGACCGTGACATCCGAATCAGACTGTCAATCTGGTCATTAATGCTTTTAAACTGCTTGCTGTATTTCTTCTGGTTACGGACTTTGTACTTTTCCAGGGCTTTCAGCTGCTCTGTCTGCCACATGGACCAGTTATAACCTTCTTTGGTTTCCTCTGCCCGATGCCGGTCCATATTCCGGATCATAGAAGCTATCAGCTCATCTTCTATCTTCTGAATAGCTTCGACAATGTCATAATCGCTCTTCCTTGGCATCATCCCTCACCCGCTGCATTACCTTGACCTGCATTCCCATTAGCTCCCAGATTAACGTCAAAAATACCGGCAGCCATGTTGACTCCCGGTTCTTCTACTTCTGCAATACCCTGTTCTGCTTTTAGACGGGTGATCTCTTCCTGCTTCCACTCATCATCCTTACTATCGCCATACAGTTCTTCCACTGTTGCTTCAACGCTCATCAAGGCGGTTCCTGGTCTTGCCTTCGCTAATGTCTCTATCTGCGACTCAAAGGACGGGTTCGCATACTCTCCAAATGGAATTGATACCTTTACTTTCTCAATTGTCTGCTTCATTAAGATGTTATAGGCATTAATACATGCAGATATAACTTCCGGTAGCTGTTCACTCAGAGCTTCAATGATAGCATTTCGAGTATAAAGGGTTGTTTTTTCTTTCTCCCTTTGTGCCTCGGCATTGTCAAGCTTTTTGGTATCAATGCCAAGAGTACTTGGGCTGATAATTCCCTGCAGGCAGAGATCCAGTGCCGTGACGTATGATGCAAGATAGCTGTCATGTGGAATTGTTGGTTGCACCGTGGTAATTTGGTTCTTACCGTCCTCTGACATATTATCGTTGCCCGCAATATGCTGATTATCAAACGGATTGGGTTTCAGCAACGCACCAGTTTCCGGATTTCGTGGGATAAACGCTTCCGGAATAAATGTCCTTGCTCTACCTAACCGTAAAGCCTGCATCCACTGGCTCCAAATCTCATCAAATGCATCAAAGTTATCTAGCTTACCATCAAAAATAGAACCACCTCGCCCTGCCCACTTTGCACTCTCATAGATTTTAAGCGGAGCGGCAAGAATTACCGACTCATCAAATTTGTAATCTTTCAAATTCTTGGTAGTTTCAACCGCTTTCAGGTCAACTAAGTTATCCCCCTTGTACAGCTCATTCCGGATGTAGCCATATCCATAGTACTCATAGAGTGTGTATTTTCTGCCGTTCTCTGCTATCGGTGTCTTAAATACCACCTCTTTAACTCTGCCTCGGTATCGATTAATTTCTATCTTTTCTCCCGGATACCATTCAAGAATAGGATAAGGGCTCACTGTAGTATCCATTGTCACTTTATAAGCTCCATCACCGATGTACAACGTTTCTTTCAAGGCTTCTTCAAAGCCTTTTCGGAACTTATTTGCCTTCTCAATCTCTTTCCATATCTGTTCCTGGGCCGTATTCTCAAACTCAAAATCATTCATATCCGCAAGAACGATGGATGATAAAACGCGGACGATCAGTGCTGGAAGGCCTGTATGTATTTTCCGCATTTCCATTCCTGGGCTGCACCTTGATGCCCAGAACTTGTATTTATCAACTTCTTCTGGGCTCTGTTTATAAAACTCTTCCAGCTTATTTCCGTCACCCCAATACCATATACGATTTCTGATAGCAGACAATTCAAAATCCATAAGTTCATGGACTTGAATTACAGTTGGGTTTGCTTCCTGGATATCCAGCCAGCTCCGAAGCCCCCGTTTAATATTTTCATTCAATTTCGATATCCACCTCATTTCTTATCCTCCTCAAACCCGATCAGATTACGATACGGTATCCAGCTGTACTGTCCTGCATTGATCGTATGATCATTTCTGTCTTCTGGTTCGTCCTTATCTTCCTTCCAGCTATACTTATCAAGTTCAGCCAGATGCTCCGGGCATTCATCAACTACCAAGTAACAGCCCTGTTGGATCCAGCCAAGCTGCAGGTTAATACGATCCAGGATTTCCAGTTTCTTATACGCATCCCAGAAGTTATAGAGACAGCCACGCAGCCGTTTGTATTTCTTAAGTTCCGTCATAGTTGCCTGATCCGCATTGTCTATGTAAACGTCTTTCGCAAATCCCCACTCCTTACGGCAGCGCTCCAGGAACTCTACAAACTTCACAGCTGTGTCACTGGGAGCAATAGGTGTTTCCAGTTCTGCATTGTTGTAAACTTTTTCTGCCAGTGTGATCAGTCGCCTGTCCTCCGTAATCCCCTGGAAGATCATGGATATCGTATCTGGTGACTTACTGGAATAAGCTGTATCCAATCCGCAGGAGAACTTCTTCCAACGGATCCGCCCTGCCTTTATCTCTGCCCTTACCCAGGCAGCAGTGACAACATGCTTTTTCCGGTCAAAATTTGGAAACACCAAGCCGGTAGCTTTACCTCGCAGCCCCTGGATCTTATTCTTCCAGATCTTCGTGCCTTTCGGCGTGTTAGCCAGGATCTTGTCCAGCTTTTCCTTAGGCAGACCCAGGTTATGGACAAAAGAAAAGAACCAATGCACCCATCCATGCTTTGGCTCTTCTTTCAATTCATCTTTAATTTCCTGAGGCGTTTCCTCTTCCCACTCCGGCAGAGGCCGTGAGCAGTTGATGTACTCTTTATACACCGGAAGCGAAGGATCATCCGGATTAAGCGTAGCCATGAGATAATCACAACGCATGGCAGCTTCTCGTACAAAGTCTATATCAGCCGTATTGATCTCATCAATATACAGGCAGCCATACTGACCACCCAGGGCCTTCTGCCATTTCTTCTTATCGCCGTAACCCATGACATAAATAACTTTATCACCGCCGGAAGGATGGAAAAGGATATGCGGGATCTTATCATCCTTGGTTCCATTGCCGTTATACTCTACAAGGACACCAAAATCGTCCACAATGCCCAGATCCTTGTTGATGATGTTCTTTTCCGCGGTTCCGGTGTCCTTGGCCGCGATGATGTGCAGCTTCTTCGGTGACTCCGCCACCTTAAGCATAAACTTAAACAGCCCTACCGTAGTCTTTCCGGCTGCTGTAGTCCCTTCAAGGAACTCTACAGGCGCATCACACCGAAGAAAAGCTTTGTATTTATCTGATAACAGTAAACGTTCTGTACTCACTATCCACCACCACGTATCTGCCGGATCAGATCATCCAGCTTAGTCTGCTCTGCTTCCAATCCTGTAACTTCCAGCTTATCCTTAAACATGCCAAGATGCCGTCCCAGAAGCTCCAGAGCCTTTTCTTTATCATTCAGTTTAATCTCTATGCCATTCTTTCCTTCTTTGATCCCAGCAATGGCCTTGATCTGTTTCTCCGACAGCTCGCTGGTATCTGTTAAAATCACATTGCCACGAACGATCTGCACAAAGTCTGTAGCTTTAGCAAAGGCAATTGCAGCCAGTTCTTTGATCACACGGTCCTGAGTGATCTCTGTTCGCTTCTGCCTCTCTTGCATACGTTCTGAAATATAGGCTGCAACCTTAGCATTTCTTAGCAATCGGCTTGCATTAGCCGCTGCTATATCATCATTCTTCACCCTTGGATAAGCGACCTTGTAAGCCCGTGTGGCATTCAAGTCAATGAGATATTCATCTGCAAAAATTTTCTGTTTTTCTGTCATTTGGACTCACCTCGCTTTCGTTGTTTTGGGTATAAGAAAGGAGCCACGCTAGGGTGGCTCCTTTCAGTAAATAATTAGCAAATATTAAAACATACGTTTTGTTTTAAATTCATTTTTTCTCTCATACGTTTGATTATTTTCGATATAAAATAAAATCTTATCAATAGTATCTAATACTGCTTGTAATAATTGAATAATTATACTCATCGCATCAACCTTCTTTCCACCTATATACAAACATTATACTCATATACCAATATTACATACCGGAAATAATGCAATTAGAAATAAGATTACATAACACATTAAATAAAAGCGTAAAAGAAATATTCCCTATAATCTTGAATTTCGTTTTTTTCAACTTTTTTTCAATTTTTTGGCATAATAGATGATCGCCATTTGTAATATTAAAAGTATGATTATTGGATGTGGAACGCAAATTAGCAAATAATATACTTGCTACAATATTAAAAACTTTATATACAATTGAACAAAAAACGCCACTGTATACCAAAATGTATACTAACTTTCCTGTAGTTTCGATAGAAATTTCACTTAAATAACTAACATTAAGTCCTTGTATCCATTGAGTGATAAATTGAACTGAACAATAAATGGCCACCAATACAGCACTGTAATTTATGATATAAGCAATTACTCTACTATATTTTTTTAAAGTTTTGTATAACTTGCTATTATCTAAACTCGGTGCCATTAAGCGTTCTTGCCAAACTTCAACAATTCGTAGCAATTCATCTCCCAACATTGGATTAATAAAATCCACACGAGCAATAACAGGACAAACTTCTTGATCTATTTTATCAACTTCTTCTAGTTTTCCAGATATAAGTAAATTCAACATTTCCTCTGGTCTTAATTCATCCGCTAACCGGACAGTTAATGTATGCTTTTGAGGAAGTTTATATCCTGGTAATTGAGCATTATATTCCCACACAATCAAAATACTATTAATTTCTTTTTCTAATGATAAATCGTATGATTCAAATGTTGTCCAACTATCAAATTCAAGACATTCTCTGTCTTTAAAATTAACATTTACATTTATTCTAAATCCAGCATCCGCATAATGAGTTTTAAATTTCTCTGTTATTTTATAATTCAAATTTTTTAAATCTTGCATAGAAATAACAACATCTCTACCAAATAACTTTGATCGCGAATCTGGCTTTGCATTCATCGCATAATAAAGAGATTGGTAAGTTTTTATTAATTGCTCATCAGATGTGATTTGCATCAATTGTGTATCTTTATTACCCATCGGTATTCCTCACTCCCCTTATGATATGTCCACTATATCATACAAAACTAAAAAAGAAAAGCCCCTGCATCTAACAGAGGCTTCCAAGAAAAAAGGGGAAGTACAAAATAGCAACAAAAATCATCGGAACGGAAGGATTCGAACCTTCGCTTAGGATAAAAGCCATTGCTCTACCTACTGAGCTACGTTCCAAGGGGGAGGCAACAAGCTTTCACCTGCTGCCTAGTGGGGTTTGACGTAAGCCGTTGGCTGTATGCCTTTGGCTTCCACTCTATTGTATTACGAAACAAACGAATAAAACGAACTTTTTACAAAATATTATGCTCTTTTAAATACTTGTCTCGGATCATTAATCTTGGATAATCTGGACTATTGCTGTATCCAATCTTTACAGCGATCCTGTCCCACGTCATTCCCTCTATGTAGAACATCCGGAACACATACCGTGCCTGACCATCTTCTATGGATCTTATCCAGTCTTCTACGGCCTTGCACCTTGCTTTCTTGTTATCCAGGATCCTCTGACGGCGATCATGCAGCTTCCAGTCAAAACCAGGAACCGCTTTCGGTTGTGGATAGCCTTTGCGGTAGTCCATAACAACGCTGACACCGATCCCATTATCCCCTTCCATCATCTCTACCAGTTCCAATTCCAAGACTACAATCTCTTTCTTGAGCTTTCGGTAACTGCTCAGAAGCTTCCTGGTTATCTTTATTTTCGCCAATGGTATCACCTCCTCTTAACTCCGGATCTGGGCAGAGGCTTGTCCCCGCATAGGCTGGCATCCTGACTGACCAAGTTGTAGGCTTCGGCCCATTGATTATATCCTTATCAGCTGCGGCTATGGCACTGCGCCTTTGCAACTGGTTTGCTTTCCTCTGGGCATCTGACTTTACTAATCCCATTCTTCGCATCCTCTCCCTTCTTGCGCATGGCAGCTATAACATACTCCACATTGGGATTTACTCGTTTCCACATACTTGCCTTTCTTAAAATTTCAGTTTTTCCCAGCTTCATATGCTGCTTTCAACTTTTCAAAATCACATGACTCCATAATATTTGCCATTACTGCAATGGTCATTGTGTTTATTTCGTGCATAGTTTTTCCGAGTTTGATGCCCTGCGGCATTACTGAACTATTACGAATTACCGCAAATAATGCCAGTTTATATTTTTCTTCTTGTGTCATTTTATCCTCCAAATCTTAATTTACCGCCATATAAATGAACGGTAAAAACAGAAACCACATAATATCGTCCACTGTTCTATGCTGAACCTCGCCATATAGCAACAATTCTAGTCCCATCCAAATCAAAGCAAGCATTATCCATGCATATAATGTTTGTACAATTTTATCCATTAGTTTTTACCTTCTTTGCTGATACTCAACTGACAACTAAAAACTCAACTCAAAAGTCAATTTCTCTATTCAACTTTCTCAAATCGATCCATGTAATGATCTTGCCAGTCAGCATTGACAACAGGCCGCACTGCTGTTTTCTCTCTGTATGGCTCCGGAAGTGGCATCCAGGCATTAACATGCAGATCAAGCACTATAAAGTCCTCATCATCCCCTACTCGAAAGGTACCGTTATCATTAACATTTGCAATATATCGTCCAACAGCCGGGACACTGGAATTTTTTAATGATAATAAAACCGGCTTCTCTGGTTCTGGAAGTCTCTCTTCCACCAGGATCCACCTGTGCTTATTCTCTTCTGCATTCAGTTTTTGCAACAGTTTTGCAGCTTCACTCTGTGTAAAGTCATTCAAGCGTATTACACCATCCGGACTGCAGCCCGTATCTTCATAGTCCTTAAGTTTGCACAGCGCACCATACAGCCTTTCACTTACTTCTTTGGTGATTACTTGGCCTACTCGCAGCTGCTCCCACCTGACACCCTTCAGGCACCAGTTACCCAGCTCATCCTTTTCTGTTAATCTCTGCATTTCCTTCCTCCATCTTCTTCAAATACCCGCATACTGTACTTGGTGCAAGCTGCAGTTCCTCAGCGATCTGCTTCATACTCCATCCAGCATTGCGAAGCGCCTTCATTTTTCCAAAATCAATCTGCTTTTTGTTTGTTGCTTCTGACTTTGGTGACTCTGGCTTTTCCTTGGTTTCCGCAGCTGTCTCTGTTGGCTTCTCTTCCACTACCTTTGGCTTTGCTACTTCTCCCAGTTCCTTCTCAGCTGGCTCTGTCTCTCTTTTTTCTTCCTCCAGCACGATCCGGAAGAACTCACAGCCAGCCAGGATCTTCTTCAATGTCAGGAACTCATAATCATCCAGGTTCTTAGGTTCCGGCACTACCGGCTGGAGCACTCCCACCATCAGCCCTCTTTTGTGCAGTTCCAGTGCCTCATCTATTGCAATTTGTTTTATGATCATTGCCCTTCTCCTTTTTATTCAACGGACACCATCTCGGTGCGGTTTTAATAGTTAATTTATCATCATGTCTTTCTGTTCTGCAGATTATAGGATGAGGCTCACATTCACTCCGTGTAAACTTGGCTTCATCATGAAGGCAGTAATAACGCCCTGGCCTTCCGTTCATGTCATAAAATTTTTTATAGCTGCAGTCTTTACAGTTCATTTCTTTTCCCCTCTCTGTATCTCTTTCAGCTTTTCAATCAACGTTGTCCTGTTTGCCCGGCAGTCCCTAAAGAACTTTCCAGACTCCAGAAGATACTCCTCATTTGCTCCATACCCTTCCTTGTACCTCATGGCAACATCAGCTTTCCAGTCATAAAGCATGGAGTGATACGTCTTGATAACGAAGCTTGTCCCATCCGGAAGATCATACCGGTGATACCGCTCACCTGTCTCCTGGTTATCGATCCAGAGTGGCCAGGCCTCATACGCATCAATAAAGGCTGCTCTTTGATCGTTGTTTTTAAGCGGTGGAAGCTCTGGCTGCTTCGGTTTATCCTTTTTCGCTTCCATGTCTTCCAGATCACACAGCATAGAAGCCAAAGCGCCTACTTCCAGTTTTTGCCTTCTTATATGCTCATCTGATTTATCAATGCCAGGAGCTTCCAGGCATTTAGCAAGAAGCTGCTTCTTTCTCTCTAGCAGTTCTCTCAGGAGTTCTATGTCTGTACGTTCTTTCGCTTCATTTGTGGAAGCTTCTGTATCTATTTGCGACGTCGCAATTTCTTCTCCTGTTCCCGTCACATACAGCCAACCACATCTACAATTGCAGTCTTCCTTGCATTCAGCACAGCATTTCACTCCATTAGCACCGCAGCAGTTGCAGTTTCCATACTTGCTTTTCCCAGTTATGCATGTCTTCGGCCAGCGCTGCCCTTCGGTAGCATCTACAGGTTCATCCTGCTGCTCGTTGATAATATCCGGCTCTTTCTCAAATTCCGATGACCATGGATCATACATACACAACAGCTCACTGGCAAGCTGACCATATTTAAGGTGGATTTTTTCATTTCTCACCCGCCAGTCCATTCCACCTGCAAAAGAGTGAAAATCAAAACTATATTCTGAATAACCAACGCAATGACATCCGTACGGTGCCAGCTCCTCCTGGATCTGTTTTGCTTTCTCCCCAGTGTTCTGCCCAGTACGCATAGCTCTCATTGCCCGTTTAAAATCACCAAGCTGATATTCCTTCCAGGCTTTGATAAACTCTCGGATCGTCATACTGTCCTGAGGTTGCGATGTCGCAACCTCCGCATCTTCCTCTTCCATCAGCTCTGCAACCGGTATTTCCTGGCTAATAGGCTTACCTGCCACCGGCCGGATCATATTTTCATCCTCTTCCACATCAAACAGCTCCGCTGTTGATGTTTCAAAGCTTCCCGTTTTCTCTTCCGGCATAACCCCCGGGATATCTTTTAACTCTGTCTGCCCCGGTATCTCTATGTAAGGTATTTCCTTCGGTCTTGCCATGCTCCGGATCTCCCGGACCGTCATATCCGGTGTTACCTGCTCCAGCTGCTCATCACTCATGCCAAGCATCTCCTGCAGCTGGCTCTTGCTGAAGTCCTTAAACCTATCATCTATGAGCGGACTGTTCCCGCCCCTGGAAAACCTTGTGTTCCTGGTAATGTATCTGGATGTGGCAGAGGCACTGAGACCAAACCTGTCCATGGCATACTCATTGATGTTCTTATATCCTGCTTCCAGATACAGTTCATTGTCCCTGATATGTTTCAGGTAAAATCCCGTTGCGATCACACTGCGTACAGCTGACTGCAGGTTGGACCGGATAAATACCTCTGCATCTTCCAGGGATACATCCCGGTACCACTCCGTGTCTGTATGTTTTATCACTTCTGGAGTTTCCAGAACTGCTGCATTCTCTTCCATTTTCCTTTCCCCCCTTTTATCTGCGGTCGATCCGCAGGATGAACTCCCTGTTATCCGTATCTTCCACGATAAAATCATCTCCTGCCTTGCACAGCCTCATGTTGTCCAGCTGTGCATTGCTCATCGTGCACCAGAAGAAGCTCACACGTAAGATGCTCCTCATATAGGCTCTCCTGGCTATGATCTGGTCCTTGTCCATGATTTTTGCGTAATAGCCGCCGGCTCCCTGGTCAACTCTATGCCTTGCCAGCTCCGCCGCCTGCATTTCTTCCATCTTCTCCATCTGTACCGTCGCCTAACTGCAGCCTTCCTGCTGCCATTCTGATCTGATCATCCAATCTCTGTCTGTTTTCCTGCCGGATCCCTGGTGGAAGCATTCCTACACGCTTCATCTCCTGGAGCTTAGGATCATAGGAGTCACGGAAAAATGCACGTTCCGCCATGATGTTCTCGCTCCTGCAGATGTTCTGCCAGCCAATGTTCTTCACCACGCTCCTGCATGGTTCCGGCAGGCTTTCCAGGGCTTCTGCTTCCTGCATGTACCCATAAGCCCTTACCGCTTTCAAAACCATTCCCCAGGCATCATCTATGCTTAAGGCTTCCGGATGTTCTATCTGGGTGCATAACTTTCTGATCTCAGCAGCAGAAGGAAAGAAATTACTTGTAGCCATCAACTGCCTTACTGCGTTCTTGCACTGCTCATAGGGGATATCCCCGATCAGCTCATACCAGATATCCATGGATGCCGCGCTCTTTGTGATCTGGTTCCTGCCATAATACTCTTCCATGGTAGCTGCTAGTGTTGCAAACTCCCTCTTATCCATTCTCCGCCCACCTCCTGAGCCGTTCTGCCTTATCATCGGTTGCTCTTGCCGCTGTCCTTCCCGACTGGGATTGCATATAAAGAGTTTCAAACTTTTCCCGGAACTTCTTGGTGCTCCGGATATTTGCCTTCCAAAACTGGTTTGTAACTGCATACTCCAATGCGGTGCGGATCTGCTCCGGTGTCCTGTGGTCAATGCGGAGCATCCTTTCAATGTGGACACACCACTGGGATTTTTCTTCATCCGTTACCGGAACTCTGGATCCTGGGAATCCTTCCAGACAGGAATGGATCAGGGTATTTACACAGATCATCTCAAAAGAATCCGGAGTAAACATGGTTGCTGCTTCTGCTGCAACGCCACTCTCTTTATTTACTTTTATTTCTTTTTCTTTACTTTTCTTTTCTTTACTTTTCTTTATGTCATTTTTCCGGGAATTATCGTTATTCTTCCAGGAATTATCCTCATTTTTCCGGGAAGAATGAAAAGAAGGGTTCACTTTAATAAAGGGTTCCGTTTCATCCGCTTCCAAAAGCCAGAAACCCTTTATTACCACCGGTGTCTTTTTGGCGCGTTCCTTGACTGCCAGCTGATACCGTTTCTGTATTCCGGGTGAGGTGAGGATAGTGTCCGACTTGAAAAGTGTGCTGTCCAGTAGTGACCGTTCAAGCAAGAATGTCAGCACCTGCTCTATGAACCCATCTGAGAGATTCAGGTCTGCTGCCAGGATGAACTTAAAATCATCGTTCCATTCCATGTAGTAGCCTTTTTTGTAGATCTCGCAGAGTAAATAGATATATACCGCGATCCCGTTATTGCCAAACCTGGCGCGCAGGATCCGGATCTTATTATCCGTGAAAAAATCGACATCAAGAGGAAAGTAACTAAGACCTGGCTTCTGCTGTCTTGGCATGTCCCTTCCCTTCCGTTATCTGCTGTCCAGCCTCCCACTCTTTGAAGAGCTGGATCCAGTCTTCTAATCTCATGGTGACCAGCCATTCAGACCGGTCCCTGCGGTGGAACACACACGGCATCTCTCCGGTCCTGGAGTCCCTTTTGGACTGTTCCATGGCTTCCTGGAGGTTTAACCGTTCCACTCTCTTACATTCTATATGGATGCCTGGGAGACCGGTCACATCCGCATCACCGCTGGCACCGCAGAACTGCTGCCCTCTGCGGCAGGCATAGCCGTGGTCCCTTAACCTTCCGGCCAGTTCCCGTTCCCCGCGTTTTCCTTTTTCCCGCTGTGACTTTCCCATAACGATCCTCATCTTTCTTTTAAAAGGGGCGGCGGTCAGAGAATTGGGTTCATGCTCCGCCCCTTCAGGTACAACACCTCTGGTCATTTAATACCGTGACATATGATCCTGACCTTTAAGGTAGTAAAACAAGCTTTTCCAAATACGATAGATTATCCGATGATAGTGATACGATTTCTAAGAGCCATATCCTGTTCTGACAGGACTAACTCCAGATAATCCTTGATCTTTCTTACTGCTTCTGTCTTCCAGATGCCGCCCTCTGCTTCCACCAGTTTAAACTCCGGTGTCCCTCTGTCTCCGATACGGAATACAAACTGACTGACCGGCTGCTCCACTTCCTGGAAGGTACGGTAAGGTCTTAACTGGACCGGATTTGGTACGATCGCATCTGCCTTGGCCGCCACACCCACGGTCATGGTCGCCACCTGGGTGCAGCCGTCATCGGAATAGGTCTGCTCATTCTTTCTCTCGATATTTCCGGCAAGCAGGAGCACCGCATCCAGGTCCGCCGTTTTTGCGAAGTTGGCCTGCAGGCCGATCATAAAACTTTCCTGGTCGTACCACTGGTCAAAGCGGAAGCCTGAAACCTGGGCATCCGTTTCAAACAGGACCTCTCTCTTACGTTCCCCATCCAGAGCAGACATCAGTCTGACCTTAGTAGGACTCACTACATGGATGATCATTCTTCTGTCTTCTGTAAACTCTTCCCTGCAGTTTACGATGTAATCTGCCAGTGCTGAAAGGGTAGTTGCCTTTACAGGCTCTGCGTAATTGGCGGTATCATATCTTCTCAGCGCCTTATTGGCATATGTATGACCGCAGATCTCCACCACTTCTGTTTTCTCATTTTCCCTGGCAAGTTCTTCCACATGCTCCAGGGCATCTTTTAAACCTTCTAACATGGATCATCTCTCCTTTACTCATTTATCTTTTTTATCATGCCTGCTGTCTTCTTAAGTCGATCGGCCCGGTCCTTCTGTCCCCAAAGATCTCACCGGTCTCCGGATCCACGCTTCTTCCTGCAGTTACATCCTCATATGCAGCTGGCGGGATCTCCTGTACCGGAGCAACCTGTGGGAGCCTGCTCCCCGGCTCTGACATATCAATACGGCCCGTACTAGAATCCTGTCCCACCAGGAACATGGTCTCCGCTTTCTTAAATCCGGCCAGTTTCGGCTTCACGTTATACTCTACCTTCAGGTTCCCACGCCCGGCCGGTTTGAACTTGATATTGATCGTCATTTCCCTGGCAGCTTCCGGATCCATGTTCGGATCCAGGATGTTCCTTCCGATCTGCCTCAGGGCCATGTTGAACCTCTCCTGAAGCCCACCATTGCCAATGCTGTCAAATGTTATCGCCATGCCTTGATCACCTCCTTTCTGTCATGCTTTCTAATTGAAAAAGTCATCCGCTGCATCCATCTGTGGCTGTGGCATTGAAGGAACAGGCTGCTGTACATCAGCTTTTTCTTCAATGGCCGGCTGTGTCTGTGGATCGATCACATCTCCTGCGGCATACTCCGGTTCTGCAGCTCCCATCTCTTCTGCTACATACATGCCTGCAAATGACTGTGGAAAAGCTTCCCTTAATGCCTGTACCGCTGCAACCTTACGGATCATGGTCGCGGGTTTCTTGGACCACTGGGAATTAAGACTTCCGTCTTTCTTCTTTCCTGCGTATTCATCAAAAGAAACTTCCATGCGGAAGCTGTGGCTTCTGTCCTTGCGGAATACTTCCGCATAGCCTCCCACTAATGTTTCACCGGGAAGCTTCAAAGTTCCCTGTCTGTAACTGATCTCACCTGTTTCTTCATTCTGGACGATGATGCCTGCTTCCATGCCGTCATAGCTTGCATGTGCTTCTGCCCTCTTGAAATATGCATCCTTTCCAACTACCAGAGTTGCCGGTTCATTTCCGTACTTAATGCAGTACGCTTCACGAAGCCATGGATTAAGACCGGTAAAGCGGCACAGGTTGATAAACATCGCAACTTCCTGATCAGATACTCTGTCCTTATCCCCGCTGATCAGATAATTCTTTACTGTTCCAGGTGTAAGTGTTACCTGCATACCGTTTGCCATATACTTTGTTGTTTCTACCTTCTGTACCGGCTTATTAACCAACTTATTTGCTACTGCCATTTCTACATCCTCCTCTTACTGTTTCGGTACCGGCTCAAACCGGATTCCATTATCTTTTAAAAATCCTTTTAACTTCATCAGCTGCTCCCTGGTGGCATAGACCCTGAAGTCGATCACATTGACCGGCTCTTCCACGGTCTCCATTTTGGGAACTTCTGTTTTAACAGGTTCTGCAGGAGCTGCCTGTACCGGCTCCTGTCTTCCAGCCGCCATTACTTTCTCAGCTGCAGCTTTCCGCTGCGCTTCCTGTTCTGCCTTTCTCTTTGCCATTTCTTCCTGGTAAAGCCTGCGGTTCTGCTCCTCTGCCTCTAACTGGTTCCTTTTTGCCATGGCCGCGCCGATATCATAAGTCTCCAAAAAGACTTTCTTCATATCACCGGCATAAGGGCTGTCCACTTCATTTAAGACAGCCAGTCCCTCATCCACCTTCTGGATCAGCGCCAGGATCTCTTCCTTAATGGACTTCATGGTAGTGGAAGCAAGGGCATATCTTGGCTGCATCACACGCTCAAAGGGAAGATACTTGCCAATATCGTGAATGTTATCTTCATAGAACTCTCTGACCTTGGCTGTCTTTTCCTCACGTAAGCGCTCTTCATAGCCTTTGACCTGGCCGTCAATGTTATCGATCGCTTTTTTGATAATTGCTGTAAGATCATCAACTTCTAAACGGAAGGTCTCATAAGGCTCCATAACCTTTTTGCGTACTCTGGATTTCTCTGCTTCCAACGCATCTTTAAACTTATTTAACTTTATTCTGTCTTCTTTAGCCTTTTTGATCATGTCATCTGTATAAACAGATGCTGCATATTCCGCAGAAATAGGCTCTATATAGCTTTTAAGTTCTTCATAATTCCACTCGATCCGCTTTAAGAAGCTGTCTTCCGGGTTATAAACTTTCAATTCCAACATGTCTGTTCTCCTTTTTACTGTAATGGTGGAAGGACTCTGTTTGGGCTTGTCCCTGTAACTACACAGTTCCAAAGCCTGCGTTCTGCATCTACCAGAAAACAGATATCATCTTCCACCTCTTCGCGCTCTATAAATCGTTCTATCGTTTCAAGGCGCATTTCTTCTCCATACCAGCTCTTCAGCTGGGCTTTTAATACTACAAAGTCATATTCTGTTACCGCCAGATAATGAAGGACTTGGCAGTAATAGTTATCCGGGATCCCTTTTCTCCATTTCTCCCACTGGGAAGACCGCAGGATATTGGATGTTTTGATCTCCAGGATCCCATGTCGTCCGGTACTGTCCAGAAGTTCTCCATCCAGAGAAGCGTGCATCCAGGGATATTTTGAATTGATAAACATGTTATTTTCATCATAGGAAACTTTGTATTCCGGATGATCCAGTACAAACAATGCTCTGAGATACTTCTCCGCCTCAGTTCCATACTGGACGTAATCTTTATCAGAAATATCTTCCGGAAGCACCAGTCCAACCTTTTCTTCCCATAACTGCACGTTGTTCTTATATGGATTTCTTCCAACACAGGCAGCCGCATCCGAACCGCCTATATGGTTCTTTCTTCCCTGCAGCCACTCTTCCCGGCTGTTAAACAGCTTTTTAGTCACCATTCGTAAGCCTTTCTAACATCTTTGCTTTGCAGCTTTCCCCAACTTTTTCCATAAAAGTTGTCAACATAGCAATTGCATGATAATCGTCTTCTGCAAGAGTATTAATCGCATCTACCGTAGCATCTGCTAAACCTTGAATCATCGCAGAACTTCTTAATCCTTTGCCACCCATTACAGCTAACTGAATCTGCTGCTCTTCTTTCTTGGAACCCAAACCGATTGCCACAACCAGTTCACAGTCTTCAATTTTTCTTACTCTTCCGTCATCCAGTGTAATCTTCGTTTTTACCATCTTGCTTTTCTCCTTCTCCCTCCGTATAATGAGGGTGTACAATTTTTTCTTTTGGACCTATCGCAGTTGCCGCTGCCTGGGTCCTTTTTTATGTAATCTCTGCATGCCTGTAAGCGGCTTCTTTCCATACACCGATTCTTCTTGATGCAAGTACCGCACTGGTCTTTCCACACAGCCATCACAGCACCTGGACCACAAGCGCAGCCCCAAGCATCATGAAGACTATCACCCACATGCCACCGACTATAAATGTCTCCGTGATGCCTACCCAGTCCACAGTTTTCTTCTTTGGCCTGGTTGCCTGCACTGCCACATAAGACAGCTCCATGCCTGTCCGGCCGTCATAGTTCTTAATCTTTGCCATTCTAATCACCTCCTACATCAAAATAAACTCTTTAATTTCCTTACTGGTTAGTGACCTTCCCAGAACAATGCTAGCTGCCTGTACCGGCGTTAATTTCAGGGTTTTGGAGAGCGTCCACAATTCTTCCAGCGTATAGTTTCTGGGATCTTCGCGCCGATTTTGCACCGTACGCTTTGTAACCCCCATCTTAACGGCCATTTGATCTTCACTCACGTTATATAATGCCATGTTGCCATTGATACATGCGCGAACCACTCTACTGGATTCTTCAGATGAACTAACTTTCAATCTCGGCATTTACCTCACCTCCTACTCCAACAGCTTCTCAATGGGTAAATGAGAACCGTTAATATACTTGTTTTCCTTATCTCCCTAGTGATATACTTTCCATACAGGCGTTGCAGCGCCGAGTACAAAAGGAAGGAGAAATTACCCATGGATTTCAAAATCAAAATAAAATGTCATAAGTGCATGTGCAAATTTGAACTTCGACCTGAATCAATCAATTGCACTAAAATTATTTGTCCTAATTGCACTTCCGAAGTTAAACCCGAATATTCTGCACATATATTAAACGGAATAAGAGAACTTAGTCTTGTCCCAGAAAGCTATTCCGACGATGATGAACTCATTTATCCGCAAACAGGTTTTTCTTTTGAAGTACAACACTATTCATCGATACAAGGACTTAAAGAATAGGGAACATCATTTAATGCTTCTAAAGTAATATCAAAAACTTTTTTCGCCTGGTTATATGACAGCCCGCTGCTAATAACCAGGTCACCTATTTTATTAGATATCTGAATCAACTTTTGATTTGAAATTTGTTCTTTTACACCATTTGTTCTATTCGTTTTCCTCGCCTCCTACTCCAACAGGTCTTCAATCTGAACCCCAAAGTATATCGACAATTTTCTAAGGCTCTCAATACTTGGCATGGATCGTCCAGACTTCCAATTTGAAAATGCCGTCTGGCTAATTCCGGTTTCTTTTGATATCTGATATACCGTTTTGTTCGTTTTTTCTAAAAGATCCTGAAATTTTTTGTACAAAATACCATCTCCTTTCCGTAAGTATACTATTGAAAATACTTTCGTGCTGTGATATACTTTCAGATATAAAACTACCACATCTTATAAAAGTAAGCATATCGCAGTTGAAAGTATTTATTTCGCTTGCTTTCGCTTGCGTAAGTAAATAATACAACATTTAATGTTAGTAGTCAAGTGATTTTACTAACTTTTGCGAAAGTATGCTATCTTTGTGAAAGGAGCACAAAAATGTACGAAGTCTTTGAACAACTTCTACAAAAACATGGTGTTACCCCTTACAAAGTCGCAAAGGAAGCAGGCGTAACACAAACAGCACTTAGTAATTGGAAATCTGGAAGAAGTACACCATCTTCAAAAACATTACAAAAAATAGCTGATTATTTTGGCATAACAGTTGATTACTTAATGACTGGTAAAGATAATCCTAAAGAAAAAGCCCCAGAGCTCACTGCTAAAGACGAAAGAGATATAAAGAAAGACCTCGATAATATTATGGAAAAAATACGTAACGGCGAAGACGGACCTCTATATTATGGTGGTACGGAAATTGACAGTGCTTCTTTGAGCTTACTTCAAAATGCATTTGAATACGCCCTAAGAGAAACTAAGAAAGAAAACAAAGTCAAATACAATCCAAATAAGAATAAAAAGTAGGTGACGCCGTTTGGAGACTGTAAATCATAAGATTCGTCGTTTAATCAGGTACTATGAACATCTAACCGGCAGCCGAGATCCTGTTACCATTGCACGGTACGCCGAGATCCAGATTGCAGTATTACCGTTAGGCAATATTTCTGGAAACTACAAACTTTTAAAAAGAAAACGTTGGATTTTTATAAATGAGGATATCCCTTCTGACAGTCCACTCTTTCGGGTCGTTGTAGCACATGAATTAGGACATGCTTTATTACATAGAAAAGAGAATTGTGCTTTTCTAAAGAATAAAACATTACTACTTACATCCGGAATAGAAAGAGAAGCAAATTTATTTGCCGCTTCCCTTTTGATATCAGATGAAATGTTGCAAGATTATTCCTGTTATACTCAGGATCAGTTCTGCCAGTGTACAGGATATCCAAAAGAACTTATTGAATTAAGGTTAAAATAGCCTATGGCATTTTAATAAAACAAAA
>ERZ772880.439-NODE-439-length-39332-cov-5.786364_pt1 | contig 39332 bp, 38 predicted proteins | sample MGYA00580577_ERZ772880 | MGnify/ENA primary metagenome ERZ772880 (study PRJEB29015, sample SAMEA2737705) | human gut metagenome | biome: human gut; feature: human-associated habitat; material: faeces | place: China | collected 2012 ... | reverse complement strand
GAGCCATACCATGGGAATGCAATATTCTTTCAACCAATGGACGGCTCCCGCCTTTTTGATGGTAGAAATGTGCGGATAAGTCTTGTCCTTAGATTTCTATCATCTATATTTTTGAAAAGTGACAACAACTGCGACATAATTATATTGAAAAGTTGCTCTTTGCAATGCGTACTACATGGAGCAGGGAAACGACAAAGGCAGTGGACTATACCGTAGTCCGCTGTCTTTTTCGCTGCCATAGATACAAAACCAACTACATCAAGGAGGTAACACCATGCTGTCAAACAAGAACACCAAAAACGCCAATTTCCTTTTTATTGCTGATATGCTGAAGGATCTCCTTGCGCAGGAGTTGATCACAGAAAAGGAATATGCCAGGGCGAAAAAGTATTATATGAAGCTTACCGGTGCAGATATCGTATTAGCCCGCTGAAAATTGTGTATAAGGTCAATTTTGCGCTGTTCCAATTGTTTTGGTAGCTATTCAGAATAGTTATCAGTATAATGTGGTTTGCCAAAAGTGGTTGGTATCATATTATGATACCAACCAAAAAACGAGAGAGGAGGACACCGAAATGCCTGAAGTACGGCTCATCACCCCGATCACAAGACAGAACACGAAGAAGATGCAGGTTGCAGCTTACTGCCGAGTGTCTTCCAACTCCGCTGATCAGCTCAACTCCTATGCCGCACAGATCCGAGCATACAAAAAATGCATCGGAGCACGCGACGATTGGGAACTGGTGGACATCTTCGCCGATGAAGGGCTCACTGGCATGAAAAGCGAAACCCGTGATGAATTTCAGCGGATGATCCGCATGTGTGAGCTCAAGCAAATTGACCTGATCATCACGAAGTCCATCTCCCGCTTCGCACGAAACACAAAAGACGCTCTGGCCTATGTAAGAAAGCTCAAGCTGTTGGGCGTGGGCGTTCAATTTGAAAAGGAAGGCATCTCGACGCTGTCTATGGGCGACGAGATGCTTCTTAATACCTTCTCTGCTCTGGCACAGGAGGAATCACAGTCCATCTCCATGAACCAACGTCTCTCAATCGTCAAGCGCATGGAACTTGGCGAGTATGTGGACAGCAACGCCCCTTACGGATACCGGTTGGTCGACAAGGCATTGGCTGTGTACGAGCCGGAAGCTGCTGTTGTGCGGGACATTTTCGACCTGTATTTGCGGGGTTTCTCCATCAGTGAGATTGGCAGAGAATTGAAGAGTCGCAATATTCCTACCAAGGCCGGCAAGGAGAGCTGGCATCCGTACCGAATAGCCTATATGCTGAAAAATGAACGGTATATCGGCGATAGTTTCTATCAAAAAACTTACCGTGAAACAACGGTCCCATTCAACCAGCATATCAACCGCGGACAGGAAGATCGCTTCTATGCCAAAGGAACACATCCCGGTATCATTGACAAGGATGTGTTCAATGCTGTTCAGCAGCTTATCCAAAAACGCAAGGAGACTTTCTCCAGAACAACTACCCAAAATATCTATCCGCTTACAAGCCGCATTCAGTGTTCTGAGTGCGGCTCTTTCTATCGGCGAAGGAGTGTGTCGGGTACTGTGAAGTGGGTATGCGCCCTTCACAAAGATGACAGCACAGCTTGCGATTCTCACTATTATAGCGAAGAACGGATCTATGACGGCTTTATCACCATGGTGAACAAGCTGCGGTTCTCTGAAGATAACATCCTCGGCCAAGTCATCAGCCGGCTAGAGATGACGCTGGCAGCTATGAAGCGGAACAATCTGGTTGCGCGCGATTTAAGCAATAGTATTGCCGAGTTGAATGCGAAACTGCTCATGCTCGAACAGCTCCGATCCAAGGGATACCTCGCCCCTGAAGTTTATCAGGCACAAGCCAATGAGATCGGTGCAGAGCTGGCAAAGCTCAAGGATGTCAGGCAGGAAAAGTTTAATTCAAAGGCTGCCTCCATGCTCGAGGAAGTCAAGAAATTAAAAATGCTCATCTTCGAACTGGAAGAACCCCTTGAGGCATTCGATGAGAAACTCTTCCTGGAAATCGTGAAGTCCATCCAAATCAATAAAGAGGATGAAATGTCCGTAGAATTCCTTGGCGGACTTCGATTCAAGGAACGCATATAGGAGGCAGTCATGAAAAAGACGCGGTATATCCCATATGGATACACAATGCGCAATGGCAGAACCGTCATCTCAGGAGAAGAAGCGGAAGTTATCAGAGAGATTTTCAATTCGTATCTGAACGGAGCTTCCTTGAAGGCAATTGCGGACGAGTTGACCGACCGCCAAATCCCCTATACGCAAAAGACTGCCATATGGGACAAAGCCCGTATTGCAAGAATCATCGATAACGCCGGATATACAGGAACAGAAGAGTATGATCCCATCATAGACGAAGATATGTATGAAGCGGCAGTCAGCCTGAAAACAGCTCGGCAGTGCAAAGCCTGCGAAAAAGAAAATGATGCCATCGGCCTGCTCCGCGACTTCGTTCGGTGCGATAACTGCGGTCAGCCGATGAAGCGTCGTGTCAACGCGAAGCATCGCATTCGAGAAAGCTGGAACTGTACCAACGACGAATGTGGCATCAGAGTCCACATCAGCGATGCCCAGCTCATCGAAACCATTATAGTCCTCATCAATCGGATTATCCTCAATGACCAGCTGCTCCAGCCGAAGCCCAAGAAACGGTATGAGCCAGATGCGAAGGTCACCAAGGTAGGAAATGATATCGCTCTGGAGCTGGAGCGTGACGCTCCAAACGAGGAGTTCATCATCGAAAAGACCATCGAGATGGCAGCGCTCATGTACGAGCAGAGCAATGCCAAGTTGAACCTCACAGTATCGCTCGCAAGAAAGCTGGCACAAACGATGGTCACGCAGGATGAATTCAATCGAGATTACTTTACCGCCCTCGCCTCATACATCACACTCGGTGAACAAGGCAAGGTGGTACTTCATACTAAGACAGAAACGGAGGTTACGCTGGACGATGGAAGTAGCGAAAATTCCTAAAAAAATCGTCACTGTCATAGAGCCAAAACGCTCCATGACAGTAGACAAAGAAAAATACAGGCAGAAGAAGGTTGCCGCATACTGTCGTGTCTCGACAGACAGCGAAGAGCAGCTCGTCTCCTACGCCAACCAAAAGAAGGTGTACACCGAGATGATCGCCAGCCGCAAAGATTGGTGCTTTGCAGGTCTCTTCGCTGACGAGGGTAAGTCCGGCACAAGAGCCGACAAGCGTCCCGAGTTCAATAAAATGATCAACGACTGTCTGGCTGGAAAGATCGATTACATCATCACCAAATCCGTATCCCGCTTTGCGAGAAATACGGTAGACTGCCTCGACTATGTCCGAATGCTCAAGTCCAAAGGCATCGGCGTCTATTTTGAGGAGCAGCAGATCGACACACTCAAGACAGACAGCGAGCTGTATCTGGTCATCTATGCTGGCTTCGCACAGTCCGAATCCGAAAGCATCAGTAAGAACATTACTTGGAGCGTTCGCAAGAAGTTCGAGGAAGGAACACCAGTGTTCATATACAAGCGGTTCCTTGGCTATAAAAAGGGTGCTGACGGTGAGCCTGAGATCGTACCGAGTGAAGCGGCCATCGTGGAACGTATCTTCAATCTCTATCTGGCTGGAGAAACCGTGGACAATATTTCCAAGATGATGCAGGCTGAGAACTATGATATCCCCGGCAAAACCATCAGCTTTAGCAAGGGCATGATCATGAATATGCTCTCCAACGAGCGATACTGCGGAGATGCGATCCTGCAAAAATCCGTCACCGTTGACTGCATCGAAAAGAAGCGGAAGAAGAACACCGGAGAAGCTCCAATGTACTATGTTCAGAATAACCATCCAGCCATCATCGACAGAGTGACCTTCAACAAGGTTCAGGAAGAGCTGGCCAGGCGAAAAACGAAAACGCCTGGCTCTGCAAAGAGTTCTATCACATCCACCGGAAAGTATTCTCGCTACGCCCTGACCGATGTGCTCATCTGTGGCAACTGCGGTACCCGTTACCGCCGCGTGACATGGTCAAGAAATGGTACCAAGCGCATCGTGTGGCGCTGTATCAGCCGACTGGACTACGGCAAGAAATATTGCAGCGATTCCCCCACCATTATGGAGGACAAGTTGCAGGAAGCCATCGTTCGAGCGGTCAACAAGTTCAACAAGCAGGATAACGCCACCTATAAGGCACTCATGAGAGCAACCATCAGCGAAGCACTCGGCCTTAATGGAGATCCGGAAGAAGTAGATATGTTGGAGCGAAAGATCGAAGCCTTAAACAATAAGATGCTGGCCCTTGTCAATGAGAGTGTCAGTTCTGGCGATGGTATCGAGGCCCACGAAAGCGAGTTCATGACACTGTCGCAGGAAGCAGAACTCCTCAAGCAGCGTATAGCAGCCATTCAGGAAAGCACCGCCAAGGATAACGGTGAGCAGAACCGTCTCGAGCAGATTCAAGCTATCATTGCCGAACGAGAAAGTAAGTGCATGGAGTATGATGATTCCATCGTCCGCCAGATGGTAGAATGCATTAAGGTCTATCCCGGCGGCAAGCTGGAAATCATCTTCGGTGGCGGTTACCTTGTCGAAGAATCCGTCTAAGCGTAGGAGATTGAGGGATCATCCCTCTTTCTCTTTCTTTATTTCATCGTGGATGTTCTTCTGAATCGCATCGAGAAGGGCGACCTTTTGCTCTGTTGAACATTCCAACCTTGAGATGTAATTATAAATCAACTGTGCATGGACAGTTGCAACGCGCTTGGCAAGTTCCTCCTGACTTTCCTTTGAGCGCAGCAAATGAATGATTACTTCCATAGGATCTCCTCCTCATCAGGCATAAGGCCGGATGCATATCGGTAAGGTAGTCAGCACACAATGAAGTATGGGATCATCGCAGACACGACGCCTTTTAATGTCTTTATTTATTGACAATTATAGATATATCGTCTATAATAACAAGCACAAAGACGATGTAAGGTGGTGTGCAGAATGGGACGAAAGAGTGTTGCTGTGCTGCCGCAGACGCAGGCGATTTTAGAACAGCTGGGAGAACAGATCAAGCTTGCCAGATTACGGCGGCATCTGTCTGCCGAATTGGTTGCGGAAAGAGCTGGTGTGAGCCGAGCCACAGTGTGGAATGTTGAAAAGGGAAACCCCTCTGTCGCGATTGGGATCTATGCCGCAGTTCTGCACGCACTGAACAATATGGATAAAGACCTTCTGCTCGTTGCAAAGGATGATGAGCTGGGGCGTAAACTCCAAGACCTTGAACTTACCACTCGCAAGAGAGCACCACGAAACGGAGGTGATTGACCATGGCATCAAACCAAATAACAATTTATGTCTATGAGAGCTTCCAATCTACAGAGCCAAACTTCCTGGGGACGCTCTTCGTGGAGAATGTCCGCGGCCGTGAAAGCTGCTCCTTTGAGTATGATGCTGACTGGTTAAAAAGCAGCACAAACTACATGTACCTCGACCCGGATCTTCAACTGTATGCCGGGCGGCAGTATCCCACCGGTGCAAAAAATGTGTTCGGCCTTTTCGCTGACTCCTCCCCCGACCGCTGGGGTCGCCTGCTGATGACGCGTAGAGAAAGAATACTCGCTGAACAGGAAGGACGGAAGCCTCGAAAGCTCTTAGACAGCGACTTCCTGTTGGGCGTCTACGACGAGACGCGGATGGGAGCGATCCGCTTCAAGCTGGACAAAGACGGTCCGTTCCTTTCGGATGATTCAGAAACCCCGACACCTCCCTGGAGCAGCCTGCGAACGCTGGAGGAAGCCTCCCGCCAATTCGAAAACGACGAGTCCGGTCTCCAGCAGAAATGGATCAATCAGCTCATTAAGCCCGGTTCCTCACTGGGCGGCGCTCGTCCGAAGGCCACCGTTCTGGACACAAGCGGAAATCTGTGGATCGCCAAGTTTCCGTCCAAGCACGACGATGTCAATGTTGGCGCATGGGAAAAGGTCACCCATGACCTTGCAAGACTTTGCGGCTTGGATGTTCCCGAGTCCATGCTGATCGACTTCTCCAAGTACGGAAGTACCTTCCTTGTGCGAAGGTTTGACCGCAATGGTGCTGCGCGGATTCATTTCGCGTCCGCCATGACAATGCTCGGAAAAACGGATGGGGCATCGGCAGCGGACGGCTCCAGTTATCTTGAACTGGTGTCCTTTATCAAAGCCAACGGCGCTGCTCCCAAGAGAGATTTAACAGAGCTATGGAAGCGGATCGTGTTCAATATGGCTGTTTCCAATACGGATGACCACATGAGGAATCATGGCTTTATCCTCAAGGCGGATGGTTGGCACCTCTCACCCTTGTACGATGTAAACCCCGTCCCAGAGGGTGACGAGCTGTCCCTCTGCGTAAACGAGGACGATGCGACGATCTCCCTCGACCTTGCGCTGGAGATCGCACCGTATTGTGAGATCAGCACCAAGGACGCAACTGCTATGGCGGCGGATGTCCTGAAAACCGTCCGAGATAACTGGAATCGTCTGGCAACAGAATGCGGATTAAGCCGGAGCGCACAGGAATATATGCGGCCGGCCTTCTCGCTGGCTCTTGAATAACACAGCTTGATTCACCATCGGATCTCCCTTCGAGCAAGGGGGATCTTTTTTTGCCAGTCACAAGCCAAAGAGCATTCCGCGTGTGCTATTCCTCAAGGACAGGATCATCTGCAAGCGGTTCTTCATTTTCCTCTACGAAATCATCTGCTACCGCAACCTTCCCAGAATGCAGCTTCGTCATTCGTAAGGTGTACTTGCATTTTCGGTTATATGCAACAAGCATAGCTTCGGCATAGCCGAGAGAGCCTGCACCGCGCTCTTTAGCAATGCGAGAAAGCTGACGAACAGACATGAAGCCGACCTTTTCCTTAAAGGTTTCATCACGAAGCTGATCGCCAAATGCCACGACCATCTTTGCAACGCCAGCCAATACATTTGCACCGAGAGAGTCGATATCTCCCTCCCATGTACCAACGCAGAGCCGCAAAGTTCGGTCAAGCACATGGTAACCATATTTGGTGTAGATCCGCTCCAGCGTAGCAACCGCACAGATCATGCCATATGCTTTGGTCGGCCCGATAGAAAGAGAATAGGATTCTACCAGCCGCTTAATAACAAGCTGCTGTTCATTTCCCGCTTCGATATTTGCCATGAATATCTCGTAAGGCTTCAGCGGCCGCACATGCTTCATCTGATTTGCAAAAATGTCCGCTTCGTTCTTGTAATCTAAGCTGTCATAAATCATGCACCAAACAGGAGTCTCTCTTGAACCAGACACAGTGGCAACGATCTCTATGGTGTGCTGACCATTAAAGACATAGTTGACACCATCACGACGGCTCACCTTTACCGGGTTGATTTGGTTCAGGTCGAAATCCTCGATGGCTTTTTCAACCTGAGCCTGAGACAATGGCCGCTGGTATTCCTGATTAGATACGAGATTTTTGATCGGGATCTGCTCGAAGTGGACATTCGGAACAAATCTGCTGAAGTCTTGCATTAGTCTACCTCCCTGATATCTGAGAGCATCTCGGACACCTTCTCCTGTAGTGATAGCAGTGCTTCCTCGAGTCTGCTTTTTGCGCCCGTGGATGCAGCATTCATGTCCGCATTGTTTCTGGCTCTTTCAATGGAACTGACCCACGACGGAACTGTAAGAGTCAAACCGGCGATTTCAGCATCTGGATCGTGCATAGGTGTAATTTTGATAAGTGGTAAAGTCTCCTGCATAGGTTCGACTGGCTCCTCGTCTGTATCAGCAAATTCTTTTCGCGTATCACTATAACTGGTGAAGGGGTGTTGCAGGTCCTCAGGTTTTGACCCAATTCGCCTGATCTCTTCCGGCGGCATTTTCGAAAGGGCCACAAGGTTCTCGTGAGATATTTTGAAAGTGCCAGAAAGCACTTTGCCAGGAAGTTCGGGGTCTGCCTGTCCAACAACGTCTAATGCCTTACTGAAGATCGCATACTTCTGCACAGATCCAGTAGATACATTGTATTGAGCGCTGAACTTCTGGGCTGTGCGCCGAAAAGTATCGCCTCGCTCACCCTTGTTTCTCCGCTTATACTGGTTGAACCCATTGATGTTGGGCGGATGCTTACGCGCTACTTTCTCAAGTTCATACTGCTTTCCAATGAGATATCGTCTGGTTTCCTCCGTGATATTTCGGCGGCCGAGCTGATTGCTGCAGATCCAGACAATCGCTTGCTCTCGGTTCTCAAATGGCATCTCTCGTATAGCATAGGGAATGTGAAGTCGATTGCATATCTCGTAACGGTTATGACCATCAACAATGATGTTATTCCATGTGATGATCGGCTCTCTGCAACCGTCTACTGCAAGATTTACTTCGAGTTGAAGATACTCATCTTTCCGTAAAGGTCGAATGAGCGTCTTAAATTCCGGGTCGATCTCCAACACCGCAAATCCTTTATCCATCGTTGGGAGGTCTCCTCTCATTTTTCTTTAAGGTTTTCATGGAGAAATAGGCTACTCTGTTTGCAACATCCACCTCTCCGCTCATACGATAACTGTATTGGAAGTCGAGAGTACCAATCATGTTGACCAAAGCACACAGGAGTGTATTACTGTAGAACTCAATAGAATAATGGCGTGATGTTTGAACCAACTTCACTCGGTTGGAGGTGCCACCAGCGAGGGGCCGATCTGAGCCAAGTACAGCAATGAACATTTCTTCTGGATTGACCAGAAATTGAACATATTGCGGATTCCCCATTTTGTTCAGGGTGGACTTATGTATGCGAAAGCGATTCCACTTTAAGTCAATGGTCATGATCGCGCTGTTATCCGTACTACCCATTTACACTCCCCTCCTGCACAGGTACCTCTGGTTGATATGCGGTATGGACTGATGTGACATTTTCCACGGATGCCGTGGAGGATACAGAGCTATCCTTGATTCCATAAATCGCGTATCCGTCAAAGATATTGATCTGCAGAGATTTCTGGTGTTCACGATAGGGCAAACCGAACTGATCCTTCCAACCGGCTGGGAATACAGGTGTACGCGCAGTCTTGGGCTTGCCTCCGTCTTTTGCAATACGCTGATAAATCTCGGAGGCGTTCAAGTCGAATACAATCAGATACTCATCATTAGCATGGATGACCTTGCCAATCAGCTTGTACCTGTAATCAATATTCCAGTCCATCAGCTCAAAGAGCTTTGCAAAGAAGAACTTACCCGTCACCTGACGGGGCCTCCTCTTCCCACCAGATGTGTTGCACCACGCGAATGCGTCTCGCTCTGACTCGGCGCAAGGGCGTAGCGCAAGAATGTGCGACTCTCGATTGATCAAGAGTTGGACACAGTCTGCATGGGGAAACTTGTTCAAGCAAGCAGTATTGACATAAACTTTGTAATTGTTGAAGGTGATAGACGGCTCGAAAGTATGAGCGAAGAACTCCCTACGAACCACCTGATACCCATCAAAATCGAAGTCGTCACTAAGTTCGATCACATCGCCTGGTGCCGATGTGTCGATTGTCATTGGCGTGTCCGCATCCTCCTTAAAGGTAATGGTAGTTTCATCATCGATATTGCCGAATTGAGTATTCTGCAGCATCGGTGAGATGAAAGAAACCTGATTCTCTACTTCCATTCTGCTCTCCTTTCATTCGTCTCTGACAAGATTCAGCGCATCTCCAATCTGGCGTAGGCTCATGCTGAGATAGCGACAAAGCCGTCTGAGCTGTTCCGTGTTATACTCTGCCATGATCACATCCTGCTCGGCTTCGGACAAATCAGAAAAGCATCTGTTGACATGTATACCATCACGAACCACGCGGTAGTACACTCCATCAAGATTCCGAAAGATTGGAATATCGTTTTTTTCAGGCATTAAAATCCACCTCTTCCATCTGCTTTATGGGGGCTAATTGCTCTGCTATGAATCGCTGCATTTCATCAAACTTGGTGACTTGAAGCTTCTCACCGGTTTCAAAGAGTTGGCCTTCCAGCCAAAGCTTCCATGCATCTTCACTTTGTAATTCCGGTGAAGATGAGGTAAGTCTGTGAGAGTAAAAGTCACTACCAAACCTGTCTGCCAGTTTCTTAGGAACTGCCCGAATACGCTTTCCTGATACGGAGAGAGGAGAAAGCTCACCGTCGCCGCTGATGGGAGAATCTGTCCCCGTCATGAGATAGGACTGGATAAAAATCTCAGGTTCACTCAAATCAAATAGGAACACCGAATCTCCTTCGTTTTGGAGGAGTCTACCATAGGCCCTGAACTTAAAATCGGTTTCCCAATCGAGCAGTTCGAATAGGGTTCCACCAAATGCGGTACATGGTATCTCTTTGGCATAGTATTTTCCATCGTCAGGTCTTGACCACTGTACGCACTGGCGAGAATCCTTAGAGGCGCGACGAACAGCGAGCTTCCGCAATCCCGGATGAATCAGCAGTTCAACTTTATTGTCCTTCCCAAACTGCCTGACGCAATCTGTGCTGAACTTGATTTGTTTGCTCTGAAATAAGACATACGGTCTTTTGTTCGCATCAAAGAGAGATGAATTCGTAACTTCAAAGCCGCGCAAATCAAAATCTCCAGCTGCCACCTCGAATGTGGCGTCACCCTCTGCAGGCTGTCCGTAATATGTATCGTCCGTGTAGACACTCATAGAAGCCTGTAAATAATCGGCTGCCTTGAAACCTGCCCACTTAGGGCTAATCGTGACAAATCCTTTTAGAACGCCAGATCCAATCACTCGAAGCTCCGGCAGAATAGACTTTCCGCCGTATTTCGCATTATTGATCATGTGCTGAACGGCTATATAGTCATCTCTCGACACGATTGCCTCGTGTTCTCCTTTATACAGGCTCTGCTGCCGTTCCCCTCTGTTTTTCTTGGACTTATGGCTGATCACATCAGGCGTGAATGTCTTTCTTGTGAGAACATCACCACAATGCCGCTCATTCCTCAAGACCTGAATTACGGTGCCGGAAGTCCACTTGGAATTACCAAGGAATGTCCTCTTACCAAGTGCCTCGAGGGTTTTTGCAATATGCGATGAAGAATATCCGGACAGATACATGTAGAATATGAGCTTCACGGTCGGCGCTTCGTCCGGATTGATCACCAACTTGCCGTCAGCATCATGGGAATAGCCCAACAGCTTGGGTGTCAGAGGAAGTCCTCCATTCAACCGCTGAGCAAGCGAAACTTCCATACTGCGGCTTCGAATGCGGGACTCGTTTTCCGCAATGGAAGCCAAAAAAGACAGCGGCATGTTTGTATCCTCGTTCAACGAGAAGATGCATTCACTCTCGAAGAAAACGCCCACTGGATTGCGGAGCTCCGCAAGATTCCGCACCATAGTAATACAGTCAACGGTATTTCTGGCAAGGCGAGAAACCGATTTAGTGATGATCAAGTCGATTTTTCCGGCTCTGCTGTCAGTGAGCATTTGGTTTAGCTCAGCGCGGTGTTTTGTCGAAGTGCCCGAGATTCCTTTATCGGCGTAGATCTTTACAAGCTTCCAATTGGGATGCTTCAAGACGAACTCTTCATAATAGTTCTTCTGAAGTTCATAGGAAGTTTCCTGACCGAGATTATCAGTTGAAACTCGGACGTAGACCGCAACACGCTGATGGACATCTGCATCGTAGAAGTCGACCTGTTTCTTTGCCGGATAGATGACATCTGGCTCTCTTCGATTCGAGTATCGCTTATGTACTTTCTCACGTTCTGCTTGGTCGGCTGCTTTCTTTGCTGATTTACTCATGGAGAGCACCTCTCATATCCAGCTCGTCATCAGGCAAGATTTTCCAGCCGGATGTTGGGAAGAAATAGGGCTCCCGAAGGTCATCACGATAATATGAGGCCAAAGTGTATAGATCTTCTGATATGAAGTAGATGCCAACAGGAGGCTTGCGAGCGGCGAGTATTCTTGCACAAATCGTCATTTCTTGGGCATCTCTGGACACATTGCTGACCTTCTGTGTGATTATGAGATCGACTTTCCCAGCATCGCAGTCAGACAGGAGTTCAGACCATGCTGTAGAGTTCTCCATATACGGAGCGGTCGATCCATTGTCAATATAGAAACCTACAAACTCCCACATAGGATACTGAGACAGCGTAGCACGAAAAACCTCTTTGTTACGTTCGAGATATTCCTCGTCTCTATATTTCGTCTGGTTGAAAAAGCGGATGTACACTGCAACTTTGAATGGGGTTTTGGGATTAGGTGTTTCATGGCGAATGCTTTTCAACCACTGCCTGTGCTGTGCCACAAGAGGAGATACCAAGTTTTCTCCCAGGCACAGGTCAAAATGAAGTGACCCCAAAAAGTTAGACAATATTCTGAAGTAAAAATTGTTCAAGCAGCCGAAAGGGCTTGCTGTCTGTGAATTGCAGGCGGCAAGCCCTTTAGCTTTGCCTTGATCCTGCGGTTGTTGTAGTAATCTAGATATTCGATCAGTTCCAGTTTGAAGTGTTCCATGGAGCGGAACTCCTGCAAATACAGCAGCTCACTTTTGAGCAGCCCGAAGAAATTTTCTATCACAGCATTGTCCAGACAGTTTCCCTTGCGGCTCATGCTCTGGCGAACACCTTTCTCCCGGAGCATCTGTTGGTATTGTTTGTGTTGGTACTGCCAGCCCTGGTCAGAATGGAGAATCAGGTTTGTTCCGGCCGGGATCTTTGCAAACGCCTCGTCCAGCATGGTGGTTACCATGCTGAGTACAGGACGATCCGATATGGTGTAACTGACCAGATCGCTGCTGCACAGATCAAGGATGGGAGAGAGATAGAGCTTCTCTCCAAACAAACTGAACTCTGTCACATCGGTGACCCACTTCTGGTTCGGCTTTTCGGCGCGGAAGTCCCGGTTTAACAGATTTGGCGCAATTTTGCCCACTTCTCCCTTATAAGAGCGGTACTTCTTCATCCTGACACGGCAAACTAAGCCCAACTCTTTCATAAGCCGCTGGACAGTCTTGTGGTTCACAGAGAATTTACGCTTGCGAAGTTCTGCCGTGATCCGGCGATAGCCGTATCGTCCTCTGTTTTCGTGGTAGATGGCCGTGATCTCCGCTTTCACAGCTTTATACTTATCTGCACTGTTCATCCGCTTCAGATGATAGTAGAAAGTGGCACGGGGCAGTTGAGCGATTGAGAGAAGAATATCCAGAGAATGTCTTTGCCTCAGCTTTTGAACTACCTGCGTTTTCTGCGCTGGCGTCGCTCGTCTTCCAAAACCAAGGCTTGCAAGTTTTTTAGGTAATCGTTCTCCGCACGCAACCGCTGGACTTCTGCCAGCAGATCTTCTTCTACCTGCTTCGGCAACTGCTTTGGCGGATGACCCTTACTGCTGCGGCCACGCCGTTCGATGGCTAACCCTTCCGGCCCTTCTTCCAAATAAATGCGTTCCCAACGCTCTATAATTTTATGGTCGTTAATTCCAAATTCCTGCATCGCTGCATAGATACTCAGATGTTCTTTTTTCATGGTTTCTACAACCATTCTCTTGAACTCCGGCGTATATCGTTTGTTTGGTACTCCTTTTGGCATAGCAAAACACCCCACTTGTTAGATAGTATATCATACTGTCTAACAAATGGGGTGCAGTTCATTGCGGATGGGGATTGCTTTGCTTATTCGTCGTCGGTGGAGACGGCCTTGCCGCGGCTGTAGGCCACGACGATGCGGCGGTTCGGCTCGGTGCCGGTGGAGAACGTGGTCACGTCGGGATGATCCTGAAGGGCGGCATGGATGACATGGCGCTCATAGGCATTCATCGGCTCGAGCGTGATGTTCCGGCGATAGCGGACAACCTTGCCCGCGACCTTGACGGCCAGCCGCTGGAGCGACTCTTCACGCTTGGTGCGATAGTTCTCAGCGTCGACGTTGATGCGCGCGCGCTTGTTCTGCCCGCGGTTGACGGCGTAGTTCGTCAGGTGCTGGATGGCGTCGAGCGTTTCGCCGCGGCGGCCGATCAGGATGCCGAGATCCGCGCCGACGAGGTCGACCAGATAGCTGTCGTCGCCGGTCTTCATCGCGTGCGGGACAGCGTCAGAACCCATGTGCTCGAGCAGGCCCTTGACGAACGTCTCGATCTTTTCCTCCATCGAGCCGGGCTCCGCCGGAGTATACTCCTTCGGCTCCACGGGCGCGGCGGGCTTGGGCTCGCGGGCAGGGCGGTCCTGCTTCGGGCGGTCGTTTCTCCGCTCGAGGCGCGGGGCGCGATCCTGCCGGGGCTTGCGCTCCGGGCGCGGCTGCTGCGGGGCGGCCGGGGCGATGACGCGCGGCTGCTCCTGCTTCGGGGCGGCCGGCGCGATCACGCGCGGGGCGTCGGCGCTCTGCGCGGCGGGCGCAGCTTCTTTCCTGGGCTTGGAGCGCGACGCGCTGGACAGCGCGGGCTTCGGCTCCTCATCGGGGACTTCATAGCTGACCTTGACCTTGGCCGGCTGCGCGCCGATGCCGAGGAAGCCGGACTTCGCGTTTTCCAACACCTCCACAGAGACGGAATCGCGATCCATGCTCAGCTGGTCGAGCGCGGCCTGAATGGCCAGATCGATGGTTTTGCCGGTGGCGATCAAAAATTTTTCCATACCTTACTCCTCGGTTTCATCCGTGCCGGACTTTCTGCGGTACCGGCCGGCCTCATACGCGCGGCCCTTGCAGAAGGGACGCTCCGCGTCGCCGGAGAGGGGCTTGTCCTCCTCCTTGGCGTCCTGCGGGTTGCGCTTGGCCTCATATTCTCTCGCGGCCTTCTCCGCCGCTTCCTTCTCCTGCTGGCGCAGCTTCTTCTTGCTCACGTCGCCGACGATGCCGTCGGGGTTCTGCTCGCGGCGGAGCTGGCGCTGGCGTTCCTTCTCGGCCTCGGCCTGACGGCGGATCTCTGCGGCCTTGCGCTTGATCTCGTCCTCTTCGGCATAGGCTTTCTTGAAGTGGTTGTTCAGGATGATCTCCTGCACCATGCCGAACACCGCCTGCGCAATCCAGTAGATGGAGATGGCGGCGGGCATGGAATAACCGATCCAGAGCGACATCAGCGGCATCATGATCAACATGGTGGCCGTGGTCTGGTTGGCAGTCTTGGCAGCAGCGGCGTCCTTTTCGCCGTCAGCGTTGGTGGCGACCTGGTTGTTCATCTTCTGGCTGATGACCATGGAGATCGCCTGGAAGCCGGCAGAGAACACCGGGATCAGGAACAGGCCGATCTCACCCCAGCCCTCACAGGTCCAGAACCGCCACGTTGGGATGCCGGACAGCTCGATGCCGAGGAACGAGAAGTTCATCTCGCGCAGCTTCGCGCCCGCGAAGAGCGCGACCTCTTTCAGCTCCGGGATGAATTCGCCGAGCTGGCCTGCCGCGGCGAGCTGGGCATAGTAGCTGTTCTTGCCGAGATCCGCTCCGCTGGCGCGCATATAGGCCACGATGGCTTCGGAGATCGAGCGCGAGTTGTGCAGCATGTAGGTCAGCGGCTCGCGGATGACATAATAGAGCGGGAACAGGATGAGCAGCGGGATGAACGACCAGAGGCAGCCGCCCGTGGTCGAGACGCCCTCCTGCTTATAGATGGCCATCAGCTCCTGCTGATACTTCTGCTTGTCGTCGCCATATTTGGCTTCGAGCGCCTTGGCCAGCGGCGCCAGGCGCGACATCTTCAGCATGCTCTTCTTGCTCTTGATGGACAGCGGCAGCAAAACGACCTTGACGACCAGCGAGAACAGGATCAGCGCCAGGCCATAGTTGCTCGTGAACTGGTAGAGCCACTCGAGCAGATAGCCGAACGGGACGCGGATAATGTCAGACAGGCTCATGCTATCCTTTGTCGCCGCGGCGGCCTGCTCCGCAGCCTCTGTGGGTGCGAGGCCCGCGTAGGCGTCGGTGGTGTCCTGGGTGGTCGCCGCCGTGCAGGCGCACAGCGACAGCGCCAGCAGAACGACCAGCAGCAGTGCTACGATTTTTTTCATAATTTTCCTCCCTTGGGGTGGGCCGGGAGTTCCGGCACCGGATCAAAGTAGTCGCCTTTGTAGAACGGATTACACCGCATCAGCCGTTTGAACGCCAGCCATCCGCCCCGCATCGCGCCATAGCGTGAGATCGCCTCGAGGGCGTACTGCGAGCAGGTCGGAGAAAAACGGCACCGCCGCGGGAACCACGGCGAGATCTGCCGCTGATAGAAGCGGATGAGGGCCAGCATTGCACGCTTCATACATCCTCCCGCAGCAGACCGAGCTGCGCGGCCAGCGCGAGATATGCCTCCTCCAGCTTCCCATAAGGCGCGCCGATCGCGCGCGAGCGCACCACCACGACAAGGTCGTGGCCGGGCTGGAACTCCTGCTCATGCAGCCGGTAAATTTCCCGCAGCTGCCGCCGGACGCGGTTGCGGTGCACGGCATGCGCCAGCTTGGCGTTCACCGTGATGCCGATGCGGTTGCCCTTCGAGCCGTTGCCCCGGCAATAGAGCACGAGATAGCGGTTCGCGGCGTTTTTGCCGCTGCGATAGAGCCGGCGGAAGATGTGGTTGAGCTTGAGGGAATGGGAAAAGCGCATATCTGCCCCCTGAAAAAACGAACGGATGATAGACAGAAGGGGCGAACAGAACCATGATTCCATTCACCCCGTAGTGACTGTATATGCGGTGTAGAAGCCCCCGCTTACGCGGACAGCTTCGCTCTGCCCTTGGCGCGGCGGCGGGCAAGGACCTTGCGGCCGTTGGCGGTAGCCATTCTCTTGCGGAAGCCGTGTACTTTGGATCTGTGGAGCTTCTTGGGCTGATAGGTACGAACAGTTGCCATGGATTCTACACCTCCTGTAAAAATATGCTCAACAGCCGCTTGCGCGGCCGCAGCGAGTCAAAAATCGTATGTTCACCGAACATACGGATAGTATTATACCGGATTTGCCCCCGGTTTGTCAATTCTTTTTTGCGGAAATTGCGAACTTGTGCGCATCCGCACGCAAAATCGCTATATCTTGTGCCTCAACGTCTCTGCGCCAGGGGTTTTGAACGCTGCTGCGCCTCGAGCAGCGTCAGGATCACCTGATTGGAGAGCATGAAGCCCTTCGGCGTCAGGCGCCAGCGGCTGCCGTTTTGGACGCAGAGGTCGTTCTTGGCCAGCTTTTCAAGCACCTTCTGCAGCGGCTCGAACGGCAGAAGGAACGATTTCGTATATTCGCCCTCCTCGATGCCGTCCACGGTACGCAGGCGCAGCATCAGATATTCGCCCGCGCGCTCGCGCAGCGGGATCGTGTCGCACTCGGAGAGGATGACGCCCTTCGTCTTCACGCCGTCGAGGTATTTTTGCAGGTCGGCCTGAATCGTGAACCGCTTGCCCGCAAAGTCCGACGCGGCGCAGGGACCGAATCCGAGATATTCGTCGCCCGTCCAGTATTTCATGTTGTGCCGGCAGATGAAGCCGTCCTTTGCGAAGTTTGAAATTTCGTACTGGTGATAGCCGAATTCCTCCAGCGTCTGCACTGCGTAGAAATACATGTCCGCCTGCGCGTCGTCGTCCGGGAGATTGGCGCAGTCCTTATACGTCCAGAGCTTCGTCCCTTCCTCGACCTTCAGGCCGTAGCAGGAGATGTGGTCGGCCTTGAGGTCGATGACGTGGCGCAGCGTCTCCATCCACTGCTCGCGCGACTGGTTCGGCAGGCCGAACATCAGGTCGACCGACAGGTTGTCGAAGCCCGCGCGGCGCGCGAGGCTGACGGCCTGCTGCGCCTGCTTATAGTTGTGCGGGCGGCCGAGGGCCTTGAGCTGCTCGTCGAGGTCGGACTGCACGCCGATCGAGATGCGGTTGAACCCCGCGCGGCGCAGATGCGTCAGCATCGGCAGCGTCACAGAGTCCGGATTGGCCTCAAACGTGACCTCCGCGTCGCGGCTGACGTCGAAGCGCCGGTCGATCTCCGCGAAGATGCGGGCCAGTCCGCCCGCGCCGAAGAACGACGGCGTGCCGCCGCCGAAGTAGACTGTGTCCACTTCGTAGCCGTTCGCGCCGGTCGCCGCCTCGCGGATGTGCGCGACGAGCGCAGCGGTATATTCGTCCATCCTGTCCTTGTCCCGCGCGCCGGGCAGCGAATAGAAGTCGCAGTATTCGCACTTGCTCCGGCAAAACGGGATGTGGACATAGATGCCGAGACTTTTTTTGTTGTTTTCCACCACATGGAGCTGTGGGAATTTCAAAGCCATATCTTATTCCTCGTCCAGTTTCAGGACCGCCATGAACGCCTCCGACGGCACGGACACCGTGCCGAACGTGCGCATACGCTTCTTGCCCTCTTTCTGCTTTTCGAGCAGCTTCTTTTTCCGCGTGATGTCGCCGCCGTAGCACTTGGCGAGCACGTCCTTGCGCAGCGCCTTGATCGTCTCGCGGGCGATGACCTTGCCGCCGATCGCGGCCTGCACCGGAATTTCAAACATCTGGCGCGGGATATTCTCCTTCAGCTTCTCGCAGATCTTGCGCGCGCGGGCGTAAGCATTGTCGGCAAACAGAATGAAGCTCAGCGCGTCGACGATCTCGCCGTTGAGCAGGATGTCGAGCTTGACGAGCTTGCTCGGCCGGTAGCCTTCCAGCTCATAGTCGAGCGAGCCATAGCCGCGCGTGCGGGATTTCAGCGCGTCGAAGAAGTCGTAGATGATCTCGTTCAGCGGCATGGAGTAGTGCAGTTCCACACGCGACTGGTCGAGGTACTGCATGTCCTTGAACTCGCCGCGCCGGTTCGTACAGAGATCCATGATCGCGCCGACATAGTCCGGCGGGGCGATGACGCTCACCTTTGCGAACGGCTCCATGCTCTCGGCGATCTCCGCCGGGTCGGGATAGTTCAGCGGCGTGTAGACGTCGAGCTGCGTGCCGTCGGGCTTCGTGATCTTGTAGACGACGTTCGGGGCCGTCGTGATGAGGTCGAGATTGTATTCGCGCTCGAGCCGCTCGAGGATGATCTCCATGTGCAGAAGACCGAGGAAACCACAGCGGAAGCCGAAGCCGAGGGCGATGGAATTTTCCTGCGTATAGCTCATCGAGGCGTCATTCAGCTTCAATTTTTCCAGCGCATCACGCAGATCGCCGTATTTCGAGCCGTCCGCCGGATACACGCCGGAGAAAACCATCGGCTGCGCCTGCTGATAGCCCGGCAGGGCCTCGGCGCAAGGCCGCTCGACCGACGTGACCGTGTCGCCGACGCGCGTGTCGGAGACGGTCTTGATCGAGGCCGTCAGATAGCCGACCTCGCCCGCGCCCAGCTCCTCGGCGGGAGACATGCCGAGCGGGTGCAGATAGCCGACCTCGACGACCTTGTAGACCGCGCCGGTCGCCATGAAGCGGATGTCCATGCCGGGGCGGACGGTGCCGTTCATGACGCGCATGTAGACGATGGCGCCGCGGTAGGAATCATACTGGCTGTCGAAGATCAGGCACTGCAGCGGCGCGCTCCGGTCGCCCTTCGGCGCGGGCACGTCGCGGACGACCATTTCGAGCACGGAATGGATGTTGATGCCGTTTTTCGCCGAGATCTCCGGCGCGTCGAGCGCAGGAATGCCGATGACGTCCTCGATCTCGTGTTTGACCTCCTCGGGCCGCGCGGCGGGCAGATCGATCTTGTTGATGACCGGCAGGACCTCCAGCCCCGCGTCGATGGCAAGATAAGTGTTCGCGAGCGTCTGCGCCTCGATGCCCTGCGACGCATCCACCACGAGGATTGCGCCCTCGCAGGCCGTCAGGCTGCGGGATACTTCGTAGTTGAAGTCCACATGGCCCGGCGTGTCGATGAGGTTCAGCACATACTGCTCCCCGTCGTCCGCCGTATAGTCGAGGCGCACGGCGCGGGCCTTGATGGTGATGCCGCGCTCGCGCTCGAGCTCCATGTTGTCGAGCACCTGATCCTCCATCTCGCGCTTGTCGATCGCGCGGCACTCCTCGAGCAGCCGGTCGGCCAGCGTGGACTTGCCGTGGTCAATGTGCGCCACAATGGAAAAATTGCGAATTTTCGATAAGTCGGTCATAAATGTGTACCTCAATATGAAGTAGAGTTGATATTTAATATTTTTTTGAACCCATTCGGTTCTTTTTTTGCCAAAGAAGCAAGTCCTTGTAGGGGCGGACGACTCTGTCCGCCCCTACAAAGCGATTCGACATACTTCGGCGAGAGATTTTCCGGCAAGACAAGGTGAAACGGTGAAGGCGTACGGTCTGTACGTCGAGCCGGTTCTAACGCCGTATTGCCGGAAAAGATCCGCCAGCGTTTAATGAACTGTATTCTCGGTTAATATAGTTTCATATTTTGTCTCGCCCGAGAAATAGGCATCCATGATCGGGATACACACATTGGCGAGATTGCCGCCTTGCGCGCCCTTCTCGACGTAGACCGCGATGGCGATCTCCGGATCGTCCGCCGGGGCGTAGATCACGAAGGAGGCGTTGTCGGAGCCGCTGACAGATCCGTCGGACGTCACGCCCTGCCACTGGGCCGTGCCGGTCTTACAGGCGACCTCGATCGGATAATTGGCCAGATAGTTCTTGGCCGTGCCCACCTTGGCGGTCATGCGCATACCCTTGTCGATGCAGTCGAGCGCCTCGTCCGAGATGTCCAGCGTGCTGGCCACCTCCGGCTCGTGCTCCTTGATCAGCGACTGATAGTCCCACGACACGATGCGCGACAGGAACGTCGCGGAATAGCGCGTGCCCTTGTTCGCCAGCGCCTGCACATAGCAGACCATCTGCATCGGCGTGAAGCGGTTCAGGCTCTGCCCGATGACAGCCTGCAAAACGTCCGCGCCGTACCAGCCGGACTCGTCGCCCGCGTAGTTGGCTTTTTTCGTCTCGGCGTTCGCGCGCTGGCCGGTGTACTCAAACAACTCGATGCCCGTGTGCTCGCCGAGGCCGAGGGCCTTCGCCACGATATCAAACGGATTCTCGCCCGTCTCACTGAAATAGGCGTTGTAGGTCAGGCGGCCCGCTTCATAGAAATAGTAGTTGCAGGACTCGGCCAGTGCCTCCTGCATATTGATGGTGCCGTGCGTCGCGTTCGAGCTTGTCCACACGTAGCACTTCGGCGTGAAGTTTTCCTTCGCGTAGTACATGTAGACGCCCTCGTCCGTGATCTCATAGTATTCACCGATGTGGCCCATGTCGATGGCCGCGATGGCCGTGACCATCTTGTAGATCGAGCCGGGGGCATATTCCGCGAGCAGCGCCCGGTCGTAGAGCGGCTTATAGGGGTCCTCGCTCAGCTCCTTGAAATCGCGGTTATAGGTGGAAAGATCATAAGTCGGATAGCTCGCGCAGGCGAGGATCTCGCCTGTCTTCACGGCCTGCACCACGACGGCCCCGCCCTCGGCGTCCTTGCCTTCGCTGTGCGCGCCGACGCCGTTTTCGCGGAGGTCCAAAATCAGGCTCTCCAACGCATTCTCTGCCACGGCCTGGAGCGAGATGTCCAGCGTCGTCTCCACGTTGTTGCCCGGCTGCGGGACGCTGGTGTAGTACTCGTCGAGCTTTTCGCCCGTGGACGAGACGGTCGTATACTTCATGCCGCTCGTCCCGTGCAGATATTCCTCAAAGGCCAGCTCGATGCCCTCTTTGCCGACCTTTGCGTTCATCGCGTAGCCCTTGTCGCGGTATTCCGGCCAGTCCCCAGCCTCGATGCTGCCGATGGAACCGAGCAGATGCGCCGCGTACTTCGTGTTGTAGACGCGCACGGTGCTCGATTCGACAATCACGCCCGGAATGCTCAGCTCCATCACCGCCGCCAGATCCTCCGCACTGACGTCGGTTGCCAGCGTGTAGTTTTCCAGCCCCACGCCCTCGACGCTCCGCAGCTCCAGCTCATACCGGACGGAGATGACCTTATAGGCCTGCTCCTGCGTCCAGTCGCTGGGGATGTTATAATCCTCGCGCAGCTTTTTCATCAGCGTCGAGGCCGTCGTGTCGAGGTCATATTCCCGGTTACGCAGGAATGCGCGGAAATAATCCTGCCATGTGGACGAGATGCCGTCCATCTGATAGGTATAAGGCCGCTCCATTGTTACCGGGAAATGGCTCTCATATTCGATGCCGCGCTGGTCGCAGAGGTCGAGCAGCTTCAGCAGGTTTTCGTTCGTCGCGCCCGTGTTGGTGAGGACGAAGTTGATGATCACGAGGTTATAGCTCGCGCGGTTCGAGACGAGGACGTTGCCGTTCCGGTCGAGGATGTTGCCGCGCGAGGCCTCCATCGTGGTGCGGTAGGTCATCGAGTCCGCGTCTGCGGTCACGAGTTCCGCCGTCTGTAATTTATAAAGCCGCAGCGCGAACACCGCCATCATCGCCACGATGAAGCAGATGAACACGATCATGCGGAAGCGCATTCTTCGCTGCATTTATGCCCCTGCCTTTCTGATCAACCAGGCGGCCAGATACACCGGCGGCGCCGCCAGCAGCGAAAGCCCGATCTGCCGCAGCACGGGCAGCAGGCCCGCGCCGAATCCCACATGGCCCAGAAATACCTGCGCCAAAAACAACACGCCCTGACAGAAAATCAGACAGCCAAGGCTCATCAGCAGCGCCGAGAGCAGATTGCGCCGCAGATACCGGTCGCACACGTAGCCCACAACCGCGCCGCAGAGCGCCAGCAGCACAATATGGATCGCGCCGCCCGCCGCCCCGGCCAGACACCAGAACAGCCCGGCCGCGAGACCGAAGATTGCTCCGGACTCGCCGCCGACGTGCATTGCGATACAGGCCGCCGTCACCGGGATCAGGCTCAGCTTCACACCGAACAGGCGCATCCGCCCGAACGTCACCGTCTGAAATACCGTCATGAACAGAAACAGCACCCCATATAAGGCCCACATCAGGGCGTTTTTGTATGTTTTTCTCATCGGAATACTCCTTCTGCCGGGTTTTGCTCCATCCAAAGGCTCCCTTGTGTAAAGGGAGGCTTTGTCCGCTGCGGCGGGGTCGGGCCGATGTCATCATCGACCCCTACAAGCGAAATATCTTACTGCGCCGGACTATCAGCGGTATTTGCTCCGTCCGCCGCGGCCTCCGCATTTGCATCCACAGCTGTCTCTGCGTTCGCATCCGCATTGGTCTCGCCGTCGACGACGACAGTCTCATCCGCACGCTTCTCCGGCACGGTATAGCCGTAGTTCGTGATGATGAACACCTGCTCCAGCGTTCCGAGGTCGCACGACGGATCGAGCGTGGCATATTTCGCAACGCCCGTCTCATCGAGGCTCGCGTTCGTGATGTACCCGAGCAGCAGTCCGCGCGGATAGAGCGTCGAACCGGTCGTCACGACCTGATCCTGATTCTTGATGACCGCGTCGGTCAGCAGATAGTTCATGCGCAGGATGCTGGTGCCGTCCTGCAAAAACGTCCCCTGCACGACGCCGTTATAGCCCGACGACGCGATCGACGCGCTGATCTCCAGAGACGAGTCCATGATCGTCGTCACAGTCGCCCAGTTGAAGCCGACCTCCGTGATCAGGCCCACGACCTGCCCGTTTTCGGTGATCGCGCACATGCCCTCTTCGAGTCCATAGTTCGTACCCTTGCCGATGGTAAACGCGCTCTTATAGTCTGAAGCGTCCCACGACGTGATATACGACGCCACATAGCTGTAATCCTCATGGCTCTCACTCAGCTGCAACAGCGCCTTGTATCGCTCGTTCTCGCGCTGCAATTCCTCCACGGTGCGGATGTCCTCCTCCATCGAGAGGATCTGGCTCTGCAGCGCCGCGTTTTCCGATTCCAGCTTCGCATACTGGAAAAGGTAGTTATAATACCGTTCAAACTGCCGGTCGATGGCCGCGACCGCCGAACGCACCGGGGACAGGATGCTCCCCGTGACGTTTTCAAAGAAGCTCGCCCCAGAGGAGAGGCCCAGAACCACCGCTGCGAGGATCGCCACGACCAGCGCCGCGATCAGGATGGTCTTCATCCGGCCGGACCAGAAATTTTTCTTCATCCCTCCGGCGCCTCCTTCTCCCGCAGAATGGACACGCCGCACTCCGCCAGCATCCGCGCCAGCGCGCAGAGCGGCAGACCCATCACCGAGAAATAATCGCCCTCGAGATGGTCGACGAAGATGGCCCCGTAGCCCTGAATGCCATAGGAGCCGGCCTTGTCCATCGGCTCGCCGGTCGCGATGTAGGCGCGGATCTCCGCGTCGGTCATCGGGCGGAAGTGGACGCGCGTCCGCACAACCTCCTGCCGGAGTTTCCCTTCGTGCCACACGTTCAGGCCCGTCATCACCTCATGCCCGCGCCCAGAGAGCGTCTTCAGCATGTGGAACGCCTCTTCCTCGTCATGCGGCTTGCCGAGCACCGCGCCGTCCACGACGACGATCGTGTCCGCCGCGACGACGATGTCCTCCGGTGCGGCGGTCTCCGCGATCTTCGCGGCCTTCAGCCCGCCCACGCGCGCGACCTCCCGCTCCGGCGGGAGCGTCTTGTCCATCGTCTCGTCGACATCGGCGGTGTGTATCGTAAATTCCAGCCCCAGCAGGCGCATCAGCTCCTGCCGCCGGGGCGATTTGGACGCTAAAATGATTGCCATGATGTTCTCCTTACTCCACACCACGTTGGTAGAGTCCTCGCGTATAGCTGCCCGGCTCGAACGTCCCGCCGCGCACCCAGTCCGCCAGCACCTTGTCCACCTCTCCGGCGTTCTCCGTCGTGAAGCTCAGCCGCAGCGCCCACAGGCCCATCCCACGGAACGCCGCCAGCTTGTCCAGCAGATAGAGCTTTTTCCCGTTCAGCAGCACGTTGCGGCAGCTGCCGCCGTCTTTCACGATCGGGAATTCCTCGCCCATCCGGTCGACGAGCTTCGTCACGCCCGCGTCGCAGGCGCACGTGCCTGTGCGGTTTTTGATCACGCAGTTTTCCATCAGCATCAGCGGCAGCCGCCCATAGACGAGCACCTCGCTCGGCACGGCCTTTGAAATGTCGCGGATCTGCGGCAGCGTCAGCTCAAACGACAGCAGCTGCGAATCCACGCCCTGTGCCCGCAGATACTGCATCGACCGCGAATTGTAGATGTTGAGGCCAAAATCGCCCCGCACGGCAAAGCCCGCCGCCTTCGCGATCTTCAGCTGGCCGAGATTGCCCACCAGAAGCTGCCGCACGCCGAGCGCGTAGACCTCGCGGAGCTGCGCCGCAAGCTGCCGGTCTTCTCCGCTCCACGTGACGCGCGGCAAAACTGCCGCCAGCTGCGTCTCCACGCCGAGCCGCCCCGGAAGATCGGGATTTGCCAAAATTTCCGCCAGCGGCACATAGAGCACCGTCGGCCGCAGGGCCAGCATCCGCGCCGTGATCTGCGACGCCGAGCGGACGCTCACCGTCAACTGCGGTTCGCCCGTCATCCCGTCGTAGGGCGCGAGCGCGTTATAGGGGTGCAGCCGCGCGGGCTTCACGCGCCCACGCTGCGCCGTCAGCTGCGCGAGCACATCGCGCCGCATCGCGTTGATGGCCGAAGCGGGCAGCTGCACGTCTCCGCCGAGCGCCGTCTTCACCGACGCGCAGCGATATGGCGTTCCGCCGGTCTTGGCCAGGCGGCTCTCGAGATCCTCGCGCGTCAGCGCGTGATAGACCGCCGGCTCCGGCTCCGGCCCGACCGTCTTGCACACATTGCCGAGGTCGTCCTGCACGGCCAGCTGCGCGGGCCGCCCCGCTTGCAGCATCGCGTAAAAATGCACAGGCACCAGCTGTGCCTCGCCGTTTTCGTATGTTGCCCGGGCCGCCGCGAAGAGTTCCTTCGCGTCCTCGCCCTCCTGCCGCGTGCCGAACATCTCCTGGCCCTTCTGCCCGAGATAATACCCTTGGGTGAAGCCTTGGCGCGAGAACACGCGCTCCAGCTCCTCCATGTCCGCCTGCGTCACGCGCTTGCCGTTCAGCGCCGCGCGGTATGCCTTCGTCACCACCGCGACATACTCCGGCCGCTTCATGCGGCCTTCGATCTTGAGGGACGCGACGCCCATGCGCTCAAGGTCGCGCAAATATTCAATGAGACAGTTGTCCTTCAGGCTCAGCGGATAGCGATTCTGGTCGAAGCGGCCATAGCCGTAAGGCAGGCGGCACGGCTGCGCGCACTGCCCCCGGTTGCCCGAACGGCGGCCGATCACCCCCGACAGATAGCACTGCCCGGAATAGCACATGCAGAGCGCGCCATGCACGAATACTTCAATTTCAATCGGGCTTCTGCGGCAGATGGCAGCGATCTCCTCGCGCGGCAGCTCCCGCGAGAGCACCACGCGGCTGCATCCCAGCTCCGCCGCCGCGACCACGCCCTCCAGCGAATGAATGGACATCTGCGTCGAGGCGTGGACAACCACGTTCGGCGCGATCTCCCGGCAGAGCTGCACCATGCCGATGTCCTGCACGATGAACGCATCCACGCCCAGCGTCGCCGCCAGCCGGATCACGTCCGCCGCGCGGGCCATCTCCCGGTCGGCCACGAGCGTGTTCAGCGTCAGATGCACGGCCACGCCGCGCACATGGCAGTAGACGATGGCCTCCTGCAATTCATCGGCGGAGAAATTCTTCGCGTTCATCCGCGCGTTGAACTGATCATATCCAAGATAGACCGCGTTGGCCCCGTTCTGTACGGCGGCGCGCAGCGCCTCCATCGACCCGGCGGGCGAGAGCAATTCGATCATAATATCGGTTCCTTTTCCGTATAGTCAAGCCATTCTGAAGAATGGCGTAAAAATCCGCATACCATTATAGCACAAACCGCGGAGCCAGAAAAGCCCCGCAGCCGCTTTTTTGTAAACTTTTTGTATCTTTTCCCCCGCCCCGTGCGCTGCTGATCGCCCTCTCTTCGCAGAGGGGCCTTTGGACGGGGAATTACTTCCGCACAAACTTTCCGGTATACTTCTTTCTGCGCCGGGCGGCGGAATGGAGCGAGAGCAGGACAATGCCGCCGCCGAGCGCAAACGTCCCAAGCGCGACCGGGATCATCCACCAGGCGAAGACAAAATCGGGGTCGTCGACCTGATCGGCCCAGCTTTTCTCGTCCGCCTGTGCCGCTTCGGCGGCAAGGCGCGCGGCCTCGGCCTGCTCCGCGGCGAGACGTTCGGCTTCTGCTGCGGCCTTTTCCGCGTCAATGCGGGCCTGCGCCCCGGCACTCGCCTGATCGGCGGCGAAACGGGCGCGCTGCGCCTCAATGGCAGCAGCCCATGCAGCGTCTGCCGCGGCCTGGTTCTGGGCCTGGCGCTGGAGGCGCGTCTGCTCGAGGTTATAATCATAGGCAAGGTCGGCGGCCAGCGCGACGATCCGCTCGCCGACGCTCTGCGTGTAGACGGCGAGCAGGAACGGCTGCTCGGTGTAGAAGATGCCGGTGTCGTTCTCCGCGCCCTCGAAGGAGCCGTATTTGTGCGCGATGGTGACCTCGTCCGCAAGGTCGTGCAGGAAATAGGCGTCGCGCGGGAGGGACTGCTCCATATAGTCCAGCATCTCGGGGAACTCGTCCGCATGCGCGTAGAGGTATTTCAGCGCATCCATCATCATGCGGGTGCAGTAGTAATTGTCCTGATAGTATTTCGGGTCGATCTCGTCGTCGGTCATCGTGAAATAGCGGCGCATCGTCTCCTTATACGTCCGGAAATCGCCGATGCGGTAGAGCATGGCGATAGACAGCTCGTTGTTGGACTCGACGAGGCTGAGATAGTGGCAGCGGTCGAGCGTCGCGCCGCCCTCGGTGAGGACGGTGTCGCCGGAGATCTTGCCCTCGTTTTGCAGCTCATAATAATAAAGGTTGAGCGGGAGCTTGAACGTACTGGCGGCGGTGAGCATCGCGGTCTCGTTCCAGTTGTATTCCTCGCCGGTGACGGTATTGTAATAGGAGACGGCGAAGTTCGTCTCGTCGAGGTGATATTCCGCGCGGAGCGCGTCGAAGCGGGCGGCAAGCGTATCCGGTTCATCCGCCGCAAGGACGGGCGCAGCGAGCAGCAGCACAGCAAGCAGCGCGGAGATGAGCTTTTTCATGGAATTCCTCCTGATTTCGCGGTATTAAGGAGTATAGCGCAGAACCGGCGGAATTGCAAGCGCACCGATGGGCGCGGCGCGGCATATAGTGTTGATAGCAAAGAGAAACCGACTCAATGCAATAGGAGTGATGATATGAGTCCATGCAACAACTATACGACCACCGGCCAGAGCTGCGGCTGTGAGACGCCGCAGGCTCCGTGCCAGGGCGGATGCCCCGGCGCGGCCCCGTGCCCGCCGCCGCAGCCCTGCATCCCGATCTGCCCGTTCCCGCCATTCCCGCCCATGCCGCCGAGGCCGCGTCCGCCACAGGTGGAGCCTGCGGACATCGACTGCGGCTGCGACTGCGCGGCAGGCATGTCCGCAATGCTCCAGCTGCTGTGCGATCCCCGGATCGCGCCGCTGGTGGACTATTCGCAGTTCGCCTTCTTCACGAGAAACTTCGTCCTCGGTACATCGCTGGACTGCCCGGCCACGTCGACGGCAGGGTATGACAACCTGACCGGCCCGCTGGCCGGCAGCTTTGAGCGCATCCGCAGCTGCTCGTGTGAGAATCTGGAGGTTTCGGGGCAGATCTACTACCCGATCCCGATCTGCGCGGGCGGCACAGAGACGCCGTGCTGCGCAGAAGGCCCCGCGTTCGACGCGGGCGAAGTGCCGCTCTGCGCGCTGACGGCGGTGGCGTTCACGATCCCGGCGGCGGAGGGCGAGACGACGCCGACGGATTACGACCAGCTCAAGGGCCTGCTCTGGCAGGCGCTGCATCCGGGCCGTCCGGGCGCGTCGGGGAGCACGCCGCCGATGAAGCCCACGCCGTGCGACTGCGACGAGACCGTTGCAGGCCGGAAGACCGTGTCGCTGACGGCAGGTCCGCTCCTGGTCGGGAACGCGGCGGTGCTCGGCAGCGTCGGTAATGTGCTCGTGCTGGCCAACGACACCAGCCGCCGCATCTATTTCGTCTGCAAGGATCAGATCGGCTTTTTGAGCTGATCCGCCCATCCGCAAAGGCCCCCTCTATTAAGAGGGGGCCTTTGCATTACCGCAGGGCTTGACACGCAGGTCCGCTCCCTGTATACTGGTTTGGATTGTGTGTAATTTTACGACAGAAAGTTCAGGGTGCAGGATATGGGAGAAAGAATTCCGGAAAACAAGATGGGGACGATGCCGGTCGGCAAGCTGCTGGCCGATATGGCGATCCCGATGATGATCTCGATGCTGGTGCAGGCGCTCTACAACGTGGTGGACAGCGTGTTCGTCTCGCGCATCAGTGAAAACGCATTGAATGCCGTGTCGCTGGCGTTCCCGCTGCAAAACCTGATGATCGCCTTTGGCTCCGGAACGGCAGTCGGCATGAACGCGCTGCTCTCGCGCTCGCTCGGAGCGAAGCAGCAGGAGCAGGTCGACCGCGCGGCCAATACGGGCATATTCCTGTTCGGCTGCACCTACGTGCTGTTCGCGCTGATCGGCGCGTTTTTGTCCCGTCCGTTCTTCCTCGCGCAGACACACGACGCGGAGATCGTGGGCTACGGCGTGGACTATGCGTCGATCTGCCTGATCTTCTCGTTCGGCATCTTTGCGCAGTTCTGCTTCGAGCGGCTGCTGCAATCCACAGGCCGGACAAAGCTCTCGATGATGACGCAGCTGATCGGCGCGGTCATCAACATCGTGCTCGACCCGATCCTGATTTTCGGCTGGTTCGGCCTGCCGCGGCTCGAGGTCAAAGGCGCCGCCATCGCGACCGTCGCCGGGCAGATCATCGCGGCCATCATCGGCCTGTTCGTCAACCTGAAGAAAAATCCCGAAATTCACATCCGCGCGAAGCTCGTCCGCTGGCACGGCGCGACGGCGGGCGAAATTTACCGCGTGGGCGTGCCGTCGATCATCATGGGTTCGATTGGCTCGGTCATGACGTTCGGCATGAACAAGATCCTCATCGCCTTCACCACGACGGCGACGGCGGTCTTCGGCGCGTATTTCAAATTGCAGAGTTTCATCTTCATGCCGGTCTTTGGTCTGAACAACGCGATGGTGCCGATCCTGTCCTATAACTACGGCGCACGCAAGCCGGAGCGCGTGAAGAAAACGGTCAAGCTCAGCATCTTTACGGCCATCGGCATCATGATCCTGGGCTTTGCGGCCTTTGAACTGATCCCCGATGTGCTGCTGGAGCTGTTCGACGCATCGGAAACGATGCTCTCCATCGGCACGACGGCGCTGCGCATCATCGGCACGCACTTTTTGATCGCGGGCATCAACGTCGTCGCCATGTCGGTCTATCAGGCCGTCGGCGATCCGCTCTATTCGCTGCTCAGCGCGGTGACGCGGCAGCTGGTGGTGCTGCTGCCGGCGGCGTGGCTGCTGGCGCGGACGGGGCGGCTGGAGCTGGTTTGGCTCGCGTTCCCGATTGCGGAGCTGGCCGCGCTCGCAATGAGCACCATTTTCCTGCGCAAGACGCTCCGCACGGCGGAGTGCCGCATGGCCGACGATGACTACGGCGAAGTTGTTTAGGGCGTAACCGAAAACTGTTCATACACCCTGTCTGAACAGTTCTTTGCGGAACTGGTCAAAAACTTAACACAAATTAACGCCCTCATTTGCTAAGATACTCCCGGATCGTTGTCCGGAAGGGCAAGACCGGGAGGAGGCAAATCAGATGTTTTTGGTGAATCAGGCGATGATTGACGTTCCCGTCGGTACCGCCGCGCTGATCGTAGTCCTGGGTATGGCCGTTGTGTTTTTCGGCCTGATCCTGCTGATGTACGTGACGAAGATCACGGGTAAGATCATGCAGAGCCGTGAGAAGAAGGCCGACGTACATACGGAAGCGCCTGCGGCAGTCCCCGCTCCGGCGAAGGCCGCGGCTCCGGGCAGCGCCGGCGAGATCAAGCTGCACGACGTGCCGGATAAGACGGCGGCGATGCTCATGGCGATCGTGGCCGACAAGCTCGGCAAGCCGCTCAATGAGCTGCGCTTCATCTCGATCCGCGAGATCAAGGATTGACCCATAAAAGGCTCCGTTTCCGGATGGAAACGGAGCCTTTTTGTTTCACTCGCCACAGCATTTGTAGGGGCCGATGCCTCGAAATCCCCATTGCAAATCTCCCAAAATTTGATATAATAAAAGAAAAAAACCGAAAAGGTCTTTTGTCATGAAAAAACGAACAATAACTCTGATTGTGCTTCTCGCGATTCTCGTCATCCTGGCTGCGCTGGTCTGCGTCGGTCTCGTCAAATCCGCTGAGGCGCACGACGCGGTCTACGCCGATTACGACTCCGCCGTCTCCGCCGTCGAGGGCGCCGCGCTCGCCGTCATCGAAAACGGCTCCACCGTCGGCACGTACTCCCTCGCCGATCTCGGCGTCCGCGACGCCACGCTCACCGCCGCCTCCGCGCCCTATTCCGCCGTCGACCGCATGGACGCCGACGCCTTCGCCCGCTGCTCCATCAAGACCCGCCTCGAATATCTCCGCGCCGCTCGCCCCGAACCGCAGCCGGTGGAGATCGTCGCCGACGGGTTCGACGCAAGCGAAGTCCTGTCCGACCTGCACGCCAAGCGCCGCACCCCCTCCACCGACGCGCACGTCGAATTCAAGGACGGAGCATACCAGATCGTCCCGGAGACACAGGGAAGCGAAATTGACGACGAGGCGGTCACCGCCGCGCTCCTTGCCACCCTGTCAGCGGAAGCCCTGCCGGATCTGCGCGGAACTTCAGCCGAACCGCAGACGGCAGCGCTCGTCATCGATGAAACATTATACATAAAGCCCGAAATTACGATGGATACCGTTGAATATGACCCGCCCGCGCTCCTCGCCGCCGATCTCTCCGGCCAGACGCTCGACGTCCACATCGGCGAACAGGCCCGCGGCCTCTCGGAAACCGCACTTTCTCAGCTGCTTTCCGCCTCGGCGGACGGAAAACTGTCCGTTGATTCGGACGCTTTGAGTGCCATCATCGATAAATGGGCAGAAGATTGTGATCAGCACTATGTGGACTATATTTTCTCCGCTTATTCCGGCGAAAAAGTTCCGATTTCCTTCCTGAAGGTCGATTACACCGTCGACCGCCCTGCCCTGCTTGAGGCCCTCTCCGCCCAGCTCCTTGCGCTCGACTTCTCCGACCTCAATTCTCCGATCAATTGTACCAGAAATGGCGAAGAATTCTCCATTTCCGGCACTTATGTCGAGGTAGATATTGACAATCAGACCATGACCATGTACAAGGATTCCAAGTGCATCGTCCACACCAGCGTCGTCACCGGCGCCCTCGACGGTCATCAAACCCCCACGGGCTTCTATCATGTTGAAAATAAGGACACGGATTGCTGGCTGTCCGGCCCGGATTATCTCGTGTTTGTAAAGTACTGGGTCGGAATTTATGGCCCATACGGACTCCACGACTCCTCTTGGCGTGAAAACTACGGCTCTGACTACTATGTGAACGGCGGCTCCCACGGCTGCGTAAACACGCCGGAATCCGCCATGAAGACAATATTTGACAACATCAATGTTGGAGATCCGGTGCTGGTCTTCGGCAAGAATCAATGGTACGATACCTCGAAAAATTAAGAAAAGCCCGTGAAATTTGATTTCACGGGCTTTTCCATACATTCTGTCTGCTGTATATTGTAATTTTCTCGCCGGTCATCGGATGGCGAAATTCCAGTCTTTTTGCGCACAGCTCCTGACTGAATAATTCGTTTTCCTTTGAAAACGCTTCCGATTCTTCGGACTGGTATTGCGGATCGCCCAAAATCGGAAAACCGGCATACTTACAGTGTACGCGCAGCTGGTGCGTTCTCCCGGTGACCGGCTTCAATTCCAGCACTGAAACGTCCTGAAAGCGTGTTAAAACAGCAAATAATGTTCTGCATTTCTTCCCGTTTGGTGCGACAGTCCGGAGAAGGCTTCTTCCCGGCAGCTTCAGGATCGGCAGGTCGATCAGCCCGAAATCTGCCATTTTTGTGCCGTAGACGCTGGCATGATAGGTCTTTGAAATTTGATGTTTCTTCTGCATTTCGCAGAATTTTTCGTGGATATAGGCATTTTTTGCGAACAAAACGACGCCAAATGTGTCGCGATCCAGCCGCGTCACCGGGTGGACACCGCAGGCCTGTCCGGTGCGCTGATAGTAGCCGAGCACGGCATTGGCCAGTGTGCCGGAGTTCCGCCTCGGCGACGGATGGACAAGCATCCCGCGCGGTTTGTCGACGGCGAGGCAGCAATCGTCCTCGTAGAGAATGTTGAGGGGGACGTCCTCGCCCTCGTAGCCCACGACGGTCTCGGAGAGGTCGACCGTGACGCGGTCGCCGGGACGGACGCGCGCGTTGGTATGGACGGGGACACCATTGAGCAGGAGCGCATCCTGCCATTTCAGGCGCTTGACCAGGCCGGAGGAGAGCGCAAGCTCGCGCCGGAGAATTGAGAGCAGGGGCTCTTCGCGCGTACAGAGATGGGATAAAATCATTGCATTTTCCTCCGTTTCGGAGGGATTATAGCATGATTTCAGGAATTTTGCAAGCCCGAATGATCCCAGAGCTGGCGGAAGAGGACGGCGCAGATCGGAAAGAGGATCATGCCGGGGACGCCGATCGTTTTATAGCCGGCGTAGAGCGCAAGCAGCGTGAAAATCGGGGCGAGGCCAATCTGCTGGCCGACGAGACGCGGCTCGAGCGTCTGGCGCGTGAGGGCCGCGACGGCATAGAGGATCAGGAAACCGACGCCGCAGGCGGTATTGCCGTGCAGAAATTCGAGCAGCGCCCACGGAATGAGGACTGTGCCTGTGCCGAAGACGGGGAGCGCGTCGATGAGCGTGGTCAGGAGGGCGAAAAGGAGCGGATATTCCGTGCGGAGCAGGAGAAAACCAGCCGTCAGGATCAGGAAAGTGACGCCCATGAGCTTCAGCTGCGCGAGCAGCCAGCCGCCGAGGGCGGCGCGGATGTGATCAAGGGCGGAGGCAAGCTTGCCGCGGGCAAGCTGCGGGAGATGCGCGGCAAAGGAGCGGCGCAGCTGCGGCAGCTGCGCGGCAAGCATGAAGCTCGACACGATGGCGGCGACGGCGAAGAGCACGACGCCCGGCAGATGGGACAGGAATCTGGACGCCTGATGGAACAGCCACTCATAGGCCCGCGCGCCGAAGGCGCCGCTGGACTGGAAGAACTGATCCAGACTGGCGCGGAGTCCTGTACCGAGTCCGTCCGGCAGACGTCCGGCCAGCGCGTAGAGGCGGAGCTTGATCGAGGCCAATGGCACGGAGATCGAGGAAAGCAGCGACGGGATCTCGCGCAGGAAGCCGCTCAGCTCGCCAAAGAGCACCCGGCCAAGGAAGAACAGGGCGGAACCGAGGAGCGCAAAGAGTAGGAGTGTGCAGAAAAAGGCGGCCAGCGTGCGGGGCGCATGCAGCCGGTTCGTGCAGAGGGCGATGGGTCGCTGGGCCAGAAGGGCAACCAGAAGTCCGATCAGAAACGGCAGCAGCACCGGCAGCAGAAAGCGCACGAACAGAAAGACACCGAGCGCGGCGGCGAGGATGCGCAGGCAGGCGGCCCAAAAGGCTCTTGACGGCATGAGACGGCTCCTTTCAATCAGATTTTCTGCGGGGAAAAATCCTGTTGGGGGGCAGGAAGAGAAAAAAATAGTGCTTGCAATTTGGGGAAATATCGTGTATAGTGGACGCGATAAAGGGACAAATGACTGTGTGTCAAAGACAGACGGAGGACAGACAGATGGAAAAAACACCACAATATTATATTGTTGAGGCGGCGGCGCTGCCGGAAATTTTCCGGAAGGTGGCTGAGGCGAAGCGGATGCTGGAAACCGGTGAGACCGACAAGGTCAATGAGGCGGCCAAGGCCGTCGGGATCAGCAGAAGCGCATTTTATAAGTACCGCGACACAATCGCGCCGTTCCAGAACATGATGGCGGGGCGGATCATCACATTTCAGCTGATGCTGAAGCACAAGGCCGGTATTTTATCGGAGATACTTTCTATTTTTGCCAATTGCGGGGCAAATATACTGACCATCAACCAGGCCATTCCGTCCGGCGGACGGGCAATGGTTACGGTCTCGGCAGAGACCGGCAATCTGGGCTGTTCGCTGGAGGAGTTCACGCGGCGGCTCGGCGAGAGCACCGGCGTGGTAAAGGCCGAAGTGGTAGCGGGGTGACGAAGTATGATGCACGGATTTGAATTTTACACGCCGACGCGCGTGATTTTCGGCGCGGGAAGTTTAGAGAAGCTGCCGGAGGCAGTGGGCCGCTGCGGCGCGAAGCGCGTGTTCGTCATCTACGGCGGGCAGAGCGCAAAAAAGAGCGGAACGCTTGACCGCGTGGAGGCCCTGCTGACCGGGGCCGGGATCGCATTTGCGGCGATCGGCGGCGTGAAGCCGAATCCCCGGCTGGGGCTGGCGCGCGAGGCCATCCGGGAGGCGATTGCGTTTGGCGCAGATCTGATTTTGGCGGTCGGCGGCGGGAGCGTTATCGACACGGCGAAGGCCACGGCGCACGGCACGGCGAACCCGGAGGCGGATATCTGGGACATCTGGATGGGCAAGGTGAAGCTTGAAAAGTCGCTGCCGGTGGGCGTGGTATTGACGATCCCGGCGGCGGGCAGCGAGATGAGCGACTCGGCGGTTCTGACCGACGAGGCCGCGCTGGCCAAGCGTGGATTGAACGCCGATCTGAACCGACCGGCGTTTGCGTTGATGGACCCGGCGCTGGCGGCGACGCTGCCGGCGCGGCAGGCGGCCTGCGGCGTGACGGACATTATGATGCACACGCTGGAGCGGTATGTAAACCCGCTGGAGAACGACATGACGGACGAGATCGCCGAGGCGCTGCTGCGCGTGGTGATCCGGCACGGCGAGGCCGTGGTGAAAAACCCCAGCAACATCGACGCGATGAGCGAGATCATGTGGGCGGGCAGCCTGTCGCACAACAACCTGACGGGCCTTGGCGGAAAGAAGGATTTCTCCGTCCATCAGTTTGGCCAGGCCATCGGCGAAAAATTTGACATCTACCACGGCGAGACGCTCTCGGCCATGTGGGCCAGCTACGCGCGCTATGTCGCGCCGACGAACTTCGCCCGCTTTGCGCGGTACGCACGGAACGTCTGGGGCATCGTGGAGGCGGACGACGAGAAGGCCGCGATGGCCGGAATCGATGCGACGGAAGCATACTTCAAGCGGCTGGGAATGCCGGTGCGGATCGCGGAGCTGTCCTGCGGGGTACAGGACGAGGCCGGATTGTACGATCTCGCGCTGCGGTGCAGCCGGAACCGTGGACGGACGATTGGCTCGTTCCGGGTATTGGACTTTGAAGACATGCTGAACGTCTATCAAATGGCGAACAAGTGAGGACAAAACGATGAAGCAGATCGCAATTCTCGGCCCCGGCACCGTTGGCGGCGGCGTGGCGGAGATCTTGATGAAAAACGCGGACACGGTCGCGGCAAGCGCGGGCGAAGAGATCGGCCTGAAGTACGCCGTGGCACGGCGCGAAATGCCGGACTGCCCGTGCGCGGACAAGATCGTGCAGGACTTTTCCGTGATTGAGCGTGACCCGGAGGTCTGGCTGGTCGTGGAGACGATCGGCGGGTGCGGCGCAGCGCTGGACATGGTGCGGCGGTCGCTCCAGGCCGGGAAGCACGTGGTCACGGCGAACAAGCAGCTGATCGCAGAGCACGGCGTGGAGCTGTTCCAGCTGGCGCGGGAAAACCGCGTGAATCTGCTGTTCGAGGCTTCGGTCGGCGGGGGCATCCCGGTGCTGAACCCGATGACGCGCTGCCTCGGCGCGAACCACATCACGGCGGTGAGCGGCATTCTAAACGGGACGACGAACTACATCCTGACGCAGATGCTGGAAAACGGCGAGAGCTATGACGCGGCGCTCCGCGCGGCGCAGGAGAAGGGCTACGCCGAGGCCGATCCGACGGCGGACGTCGAGGGCATCGACGCGGCGCGCAAGACGTGCATCCTCGCGGGGCTGGCATTCGGGAAGAATGTTGACCCGGCGGACATCCACGTCGAGGGCATCACGAAGGTGACGGCGGCGGATGCGGCGTTCGCGGCGGCGGGCGGCATGAAGATCAAGCTGCTGGGCCGCGCGATGCGGCAGGACGAGAAGCTCTATTGCTTTGTCAGCCCGCACTTTGTGCCTGCGGGGAAGATCCTTGCGGCAGCAGGCGGCGTCGGCAATGCGGTCGCCGTGGTGGGTGACATGGTCGGCGAAGTGACGTTCTGCGGGCCCGGCGCGGGCCGGTATCCGACGGCGAGCGCCGTCGTGGCTGACATCATCGACATTGCGCGGCATCCCGGACGCGAACAGCCGGCGGGCTGGGCCGCAACGGACGAGAAGCCGGTCTGCTATCACGACTTCTCCGCGCGCTGGTACGTGCGGACGACGGAAGAAAAGGCGGACGTTGAGGCGAAGCTCGGTGCGGTCGCGTGGCTCCCGGAGCAGGGAGACTGGCACGGCGGCGTGACCGGCGTGCTGCCCCGGCGGGCACTGAAGGACAGCGGCCTCGCGCTGAGCGCATCGTGGCCGATCCTGGATTGAAAACACAGTGCTGAAATGGCACTGAGCGGAGGAATACTATGGCATTGATCGTACAGAAATTCGGCGGCAGCTCGGTTGCGGACGCGGAGCGCATTTTCCGCGTGGCAGGGCGGATCACAAAGACCTATGCCGCGGGCAATGATGTGGTCGTGGTGCTCTCGGCGCAGGGCGACACGACGGACGATCTGATCGCAAAGGCGGAGGAGATCAACCCCAACGCCTCGCGGCGCGAGATGGATATGCTGCTGGCCTGTGGAGAGCAGCAGTCGATCGCGCTGATGGCGATGGCGATCGAGAAGATGGGCTATCCGGTGGTGTCGCTGTGCGGATGGCAGGTCGGGATCACGACGAACTCGAACCACTCGGACGCGCGCATCCGGCGCGTGGACTGCGACCGCGTCCGGCAGGAGCTGGATCGGAAGCGGATCGTGCTGGTGGCGGGCTTTCAGGGCGTGGATCGCAGCGGCGACGTGACGACGCTGGGCCGCGGCGGCTCGGACACGACGGCAGTCGCGATGGCGGTGGCTCTGCAAGCTGACCTCTGCCAGATCTTCACGGACGTCGACGGCGTGTACACGAGCGACCCGCGCGTGGTGCCGGAGGCGAAGAAGCTCGACGAGATCACGTACAACGAGATGCTGGAGCTGGCATCGCTGGGCGCGCAGGTGCTCCACAACCGGTCGGTCGAGTTGGCAAAGAGCTATAACATTCAACTGGAGGTGCTGTCCAGCTTTGTGGAGGCGCCGGGCACGATTGTGAAGGAGGTCGTCAAGAAAGTGGAGAAAACATATATCACGGGCGTGGCCCAGGACAAGAAGATCGCGCGGATCGCACTCGTCGGCATGGCGGACGAGCCGGGCGTGGCCTATAAGCTGTTCAATCTGCTGGCGAAGGAGAAGGTCAACGTCGACATGATCCTGCAATCGCTCGGGCATGACGAGGAGAAGGACATCGTCTTCACGCTGGCGGACAAGGACGTGGTGCGGTGCGCAAGCCTGCTCGACGAGAACAAGGATTCGCTGCATTTTGACCACATGGACATCGACACGAGCGTATCGAAGGTGTCGATCGTGGGCGCGGGCATGCTCGGCAATCCGGGCGTGGCGGCCAAGGCGTTTGAGGCGCTCTATCAGGAGCACATCAACATCCACATGATCTCGACGAGCGAGATCAAGCTGTCGGTGCTGATCGACAAGGCGGATTCCGACCGGGCGGTGCGGGTCATCCACAACCAGTTCTTCCAATAAGCGGCGAACAAACCGAATATCTGAAAACCCTCCTGTCATAGTGTATGACGGGAGGGTTTGTTTATGAAAAAGCGGTTTTGGTTGGCGTTTGTGATCGCGGTTTTGGCGGGGACGGGGCTGCATTTTCTGTATGATGTGTGCCCCGCGCCGCTGGTGGGGCTGTTTGCGCCGGTGAACGAGAGCGTATGGGAGCATCTGAAGCTGTTCTTCTGGCCGACGCTGGCGGCGGCGTTCGTCCTGACGCGAAAAAACGAGGACGGGCAGCGGGCGTGGAGCGGGTGGCTGCTGGCGGAGCTGGTGATGCCGGTACTCTGCATGGGGGTATTTTACATGCTGTCGTGCGGATTCGGCGTGGAGGCGCTGTGGGTGGACATTGCGCTCTACGTGCTGGTGATGGCAGCGGGATTTTGGATCGCGTATTGGCAGACCGCGACGGGGCATGGTGCGTGGTGCGCCGGGGTGCTGGTGATTGCGGTAGGACTTTACGGGGCGGCGCTGATTTTGTTTACGCTTGCGCCGCCGGAGCTGTGCATTTGGTATGGGAGTCGATAAGAAAGACGTAG
>ERZ772880.406-NODE-406-length-40521-cov-4.411555_pt1 | contig 40521 bp, 40 predicted proteins | sample MGYA00580577_ERZ772880 | MGnify/ENA primary metagenome ERZ772880 (study PRJEB29015, sample SAMEA2737705) | human gut metagenome | biome: human gut; feature: human-associated habitat; material: faeces | place: China | collected 2012 ... | reverse complement strand
GAACAATTGTCATACATGTTCACAGATGTTCAAGAAAGCCAGTAATCATCAGGCTTTTTCGCATTCCGAATCGTTTCCTGTTCACCGAAGTTCACCGTTGTCGTTAGATGTTTACCCGCCCAAATTAGCAGTTTTTTAGATTTTGCTAAAAAGGGGAAGAAGAACAATTTTTATCTATCGTCATTTTTAGCAGTTTTGAGTGCGAAAATCCAACCGCAATCGAACTGAAAATCGAAACATGTTTTCATTCAAATCCCTGAAAAGTATTTGCTGGGGAAGATGATAAAAAAGAGAGTATTGCATCCTCGGTTCAAATGAAATCCGAGGTTACAATACTCTCTATGTAAGTGAAGGACCGGATTGATCTCCGGCCCTTCTTTTAATTTAGGCTTTTGGCCAGGCTCGTCAGCAGCGCAGCCATCTCCGGATTGCTGAAGATCTTTGCCAGAAGCTCAGGATCTACACCAACAGGGGCAGCCGGTCCCTTGTCTTCCGGCTCTGCCGATGCCTCAACACTCTCGACTCCCTTACCGCTGTAAAAGGCTCTCTCAAACAGTGCTGCGTTGTTCTTGCGGTCATCGTCCAGAATGTGCGAATACTGATCCGTAACCATCTGGGCTTGTGCATGACCGGAATCGCCCTGAACCGATTTGATATCGCCGCCGTTCAGCTTCAGTTTATAAGTGATACTGGAATGGCGAAGACTGTGGAAAACGACCTTCGGCAGATCATTCTTTTCAATGAGCTCAGCAAAAAGAGCTGTGATGCGCGACTGCTCCGTCGGCATACCCAGGCCATTGGCCATGACAAGATCGAAATCTGCGTATTCACTGCCCAGAGCTTCTTTCGTGAAGTCCTGATCTCTTTTCCATTCGACCAGCATCTCTGCTACCGTCTTCGGAAGGAAGATCTTTCGTGTACTGGTAGCCGTCTTGGGCTTTTTCAATACAAGAACCGTCTTGTTGCTTTCCCTCAGCTCCGGGAATACACGAAGAACATCCTTCTTTTCCAGGGTTTTCATAACGCTCTTGCTCACACGCTGCAGTTCCTTATTCACATAGATGCAGGCTTTTCCGGCAGCAATGCTTTCCGGAGAGATATCTACGCAATCCCAGGTCAGTCCCAGCAGTTCTCCAATTCGAAGGGAACAGGCAAAGGCCAGATTGATGGACAGCTTCAGCCGCTCATCCTCACATATTTCGATAGCATGAAACAGAGTCGGCGCATCCCAGATCTCGCGTTTTTTCGTTTCCGCTTTTGGGACCGTTGCATACATTGCCGGATTCTTCTCCATGAGTTCCCACTTTACAGCCTGGTGAAATGCGCTGCGAAGAACGTTATGTACTTTTCTTACAGTAGGGGGCGCAACAAAAACCACATCCTTCGATCCCTCCTTTTGCGTGATGCGGTGAACCGAGGGTGTTTTCAGAAGCTGCATATAATACTTTTCCAGAACACGCGCAGTTACGTCACTCAGCTTCATATTGCCGATGATCGGTGAGATATAATTTTCAATTAGGGCGGTATTGCCGGAATATGCAGACATGGACCATGTTGTCTTGCCGTAAAGAGAAACATACTCCTTCAGCAGCTCGTTCACTGTCTTACACTGATGAATGACCATGGTTCCTAATTCCTGCCGATATTCAATCTCAGCCTTTCGGCGTTTCGCATCTGCCATGGTCTTAAAGCTTTCCCATTTCTGCTTGCGTTTTCCGGTCGCTTCATCGTCGTAGAGATACACGACATTATAACGATTATTTCGTTGCACGATGGATGCCATTAGTAATTACTCCTTCCTTAATTTTCTCTCTCAAGCTTCTGCTGGAACAGGAACCATTTGATATCATCCCTGGAGATCATGTACTTGGTTCCATATTTCCTGGCTTCAAGTTCTCCTGTCTGAATCAACCTGCGGATCTCATTGTAAGTAAGATCCAGCAGCACAGCTGCCTCCTGCAGGTTGAACGCCGCCTTGGTTTCATCAACCTTCAAACGCGGCGTTACAGCTTCCTGCTGTTTCCGCTCAAGCGCAGCAATCTCCTGCGGTGACCGGTCACAAAGCTTGCGGTATCTGTTCTGACCTGCATACCAGCGCTCAAAGCTCTCCTTTGTTACGCGGCGTCGATCCGCGATATATACAAAGTCGAATTGGTCTTTATCTCTGCCGGTAAGCAGGATATTGTAAACTTCTTTCCTAGTGATTAAAAGCTGTCTGGCCATTTCAGGCATGGTTATAGATGCAGCTTCCAATTCTGCATCTCGCTCACGGTCTGCCTTTGTGCGGTACCTGGTCTGCGTCTTGTACCATGCCTCAAAAACATCCTTGCGGATTCGCATCCAATGATCGACATCAAAAGTTTCGATATCGTATCGCTTGATCAGATCATAAGCAATGCTGTCGGACACGCCCAACTCCTCAGCCAGCTCCTGCGGGGAATAGGAGTAGGATCTGAGCTCTTCTCCGGGCGGTGAGCCGTCCACCTTTTTGTACTTTACCTGGTTGGCATACCAGTGTTCAAAGCTGTCGATTACGATTCTCATCTTTCCTTCAACCATAACCGTTTCAAAGCATTGCTTATGTACAAGCCAGTAGGAGTCCGTCTTACGAAGCCCTAACATCCGCCGCATCTCCGGAACGGACATTGTAGTTTTTTCTTGTCCATCTCTGGGTTCCTCCTTAGAAAGTGATAGCCAGGTCTTTCGACCTGGCTACATCGTAGCGGATATCATTTCTGAATGTTAGGATGTCACCGGGTAGCTTGACATCCTTGACAAATCAGAGCTTTTCATCCAGCCACGCATCAAAGCTCTTTTTAGAAATTCGGTAAGCAGTTCCGATCCTCATCCAGCGGAACTCCTTTTGCTCCAGGAGCTTGTATACAGTACCACGACTGATGCCGAGAATGATCTGCAGGTCTTCCACGGTATAGCAGCGCTTTTCCGTGACAGCGATGGCATTCTCTGCCGGTAATTCAAAGGTTTCCATAGCTTCCATCGTATCGTTCCTCACTTCCGTTCATAATTTGCTCTGTTCCATTGATATCCATATCAGGGGAACTCCACACACTCTGGGATGGGTAATGCGTCCTCCGGATTCAGATGAAGACTCACGCGGATGCTGTCATCGATGCGTTCCATATGTCTTTTGCTTGTACGTCCAAGATACTTGAGGACCTGGCACTTATTGATGGTGACGATCTGTTCCGCCTCGCTCATGGACGTTTCATTCAGCCCTCGCTGCTTCTTAATAACGTAATGCGTAGGCTGACCAAGCTTCTTCAGCTCCGTCGTAAGCGGCACCACGATCAGGGTGGGGCCAAAGAAATTACCACTGTTGTTCTGAATATTGATGACCGGTCGAACGCCGCCCTGAATGTTGCCGCGATGTTCGCCAAGATCAACCAGATAAATGTCACCACGCCGATAGTTCCAATCTTTTTTTAGCATGATTTTCCTCCTTATTCAGTTTTATGTAAAAGGGCAGAAATCGCTTCCTGCCCAGGAAAGCCACCATAGGCTTAATCTCAATCAATATGTTATCCCCACATTTGTCCTCGACACCCCTGGGAACGGGCAGACGCTCTGGCCTGCCGGGAATACATTCAGGCGTCTGGCTGCTACCAGATCCATGGGAATCTAACCCCTCCGTGGTTCTCACCGAGCTGCGTACAGAAGTATCATTGTGCTGTGATGGATCAATGCTGTATACCGGAAGCAATCCGATACTTACAGGCCGGTTCACACCTTCGCCTGCCGGATGGCAGGCAGTGCGTTTCGCCGCTGATGTAGCTCCTCATCACAGGTTCGTGCCTGAAGAATGATATGTAGTTTTCAAGGTTCATGTCCGGAGTTTTCTTGGCTCCTTACATGTTCAAGTTTAATGGATAGGGGAGTATTTCTTTAGGTACTGGCTGTACGGGTTACCCGCCCTGGTTGTACGGATTTTCTATATTTTTTTCAGCAAAAGGGAGTTGCGGCAAATAACAATAAATAAAAGCAAGATCCAGACACTGCACGACCACGAATAATGCGTACCGTTTGTGATATGGAAGAATTTAATCAGTTATAACTGATTAAATCGGAATGTAGGATCTCGCACGGATTTACAGGCTTTTTGCGATTTCTGTCAGCTGAGCCACCACATCCAGAAGCTTCGTGCGGCTGTCCACATTGTCGTGATCTTTCCCCATGAGCAGATAGTCGGTACTCACATGAAAGTAGCAGGCCATAGCCACAATCAGGTCGATAGACGGTTTTCTCTTACCGCGCTCCATCTTGCTGAGATGCTCCAGGCTGACATTCAGAGCCTCGGCAAGCTCCTCCTGCGTCATTCCCTGGGCTTTACGGAGAGTCTGTAAACGGGTCGAGAAATCATTTGCGTCAAAGTACATACTGTTTTCATTTCCGCCTGCTGCGGAAGAGCAAAGGATACCATTGCCCACAGTACGTTCCTGACCTCGGTCCCGGAAAAATGGGTGCACCAAAGTAAGGGTACCGATACTGCTGTTTCGAAAAACGAAAAATTTTTATTTTTCGAAAGTGAGCAATATATGTATCCTCAGCCCTTAATGCATGTCAGGCTTTCGATATGATGTTTGAGTTTCGAAAGCCTTGCCGGAATAAAAAAGAGACCACCGGCAAGGCGGAGATCCTAACTGTGTAGGAATTCCGTCTTGTCGGCAGCCTCTCATGTATGTCTGGTTTAACTGACCGATCTTACGGCATGTGACCTGGAGATGGATTTATGTAGCCTGTTTCATCTCAACCATTCCGTCGTTATGCCACGTTCATTTAGTTGTTTTAGATATGCTCCTGACCGGCTGGGGCATAGATGTCGATGCGGTCATGCCTGCGGCCCATTCTCTTGCTGACCATTACGGTCTGACATCTGTCACAAGTCATTCTTGTTGCCCCGTCTTTGTCTTCATAGCCAATGACCAAATGGCGGCAGTTGGGGCAATATAGCTTTCTAGAGCGCCACTTCGAGTTTTCATAAGACAATTCCATATCTCCCTTCTTGTTGCGTGGGTTCAGTCTGCGGGCAGTGTCTGTGCCTGCAGATTTCGGATTACGAATATCGGGACCCGTCTTCTCATCTGTGGACTCCAGCAGTATCTTACCGCACAGCCACAGTGATCACATTCCATCCATCCGTCTGTTTCCTCCAGGAAAAGACTGCGATTGACAGCGCCGCATATAGGGCACTTCACGTCGTATGTATTCATAATCGCGTGTCACCTCCGATGGTATTGATGTCTTCTTATAAAGCTTTGATTACATGCTTGGCTACGCCCTGAACGACCAGATGTCTTACGAGAATGACCTCATTGGGATATTTGTCCTGATTCCGATACTCAAGAATTGCTTTCTTCGTATCGTGATCAACACCGCCATAAACCTTCAATGTGTTTTCGTTGTCCTCGGTAAGAGCAACTACAATGTCGCCAACTTCAGCAGTGCAATCCGTTCGGATAACAACCAGATCCCCGTCATCGATGCCCGCATCAACCATAGAGTCACCGGAGGCCTCCAGAATATAAAACTGGCCACTCCCGAAAAGGGAAACAGGAAGGCTGATATATTCCCGGATGTTTTCTTCCTCTGTCTGTGCTGAACCGCATGGAATGGATCCAACAAGCGGACAAGGTGCAGAGTCGGGAGCAAACTTATTGATCATCGGAGTACGGATGGTACGAGATTTACCATCGTATTCGATCATTCCGCGATTGTCCATTTCGACCAGGTAGCGATAAGCGGTCGTTCTGGGAATGCCAACACCCATAGAGATTTCACCTGCAGAAGGCGTAGTATGCTTGTCGCAGTAATATTGATCAATATAGGAAATGATGCTTACCATCGTTTCTTCGCTCATAACTCTCATGGCTTATATTCCTTTCAAGCGATAGCGGAACAAGTTGTTCCATTAACCTCATTATAAAGACCCTTGATCCGAGAATCAAGGGTCTTCTGCTTAATGGAACAGTGGTGCACAGAATTTTGAGCACCAAGACGGTCACATTTGATTCAATGCATTTAAAAGCATCTCTTTGTATTCGTTTGTAACCTGCTGTGGTCCAACGATTTTTATTTTTCCGTTGAAACCGAATACCCAGCGATAGAAGGTAGTGCTGGTGCATACGCTGACCGTTGCTTTAAAATGCTCCGTATCGATCGGCTCACATTCAAAGTCTGTACCGAAATTATCGATCAGGTATTTCATGACCGACATATGGCAATACAGCTGCACTTTGACCGGTTCTTCGGTATCATACATCCGGAATACATGCTTGCTATAGTCTGCCGGAGTATAGTCCTCAGGCGGCATTACTACGATCTGGTTGAGAATCTTCGGCTGCTCTGCGATACGATCCAAACGGAAATTCCGCATCTCCTGGCGCTCATCGCAGAAGCCGCGCATGTAATAGTAATCACCGTCCCAGATCAACGTGTACGGACTAACCGTATACGACTTGCCGTCGTTTGTGACATAGCGCTGCTTTGCGATATCGAAATCTGTGTAGTAGAACGAGATCTTCCTCTTGGTATCGATCGCTTCGTTGATTGCATCGACGATGTAATATCCATGCTCATTTTCAGATTTCACGCGCCCTGCAGCATAGATATGCCGACGAAGCTTTGCTGCATTCTGAGAATTGGTCAGAGTAAGCAGCTTGGTAATCAGCTCTTCGCTTTTTCTCTGGGTGATGAACTTGGAGGACGCGATTGCATCGACCAGCACCTTGAGCTCCGGCAGCTCGTATACATGTCCATCATAGTAGTACTTGTTCTGCGTAGACTCATAGTGCTCGATATGAAGGCCGCAGTCATGGAGCATAGCAAGATCATCACTGATCGTGTTGCGGGAGACCTTGAAGGAATAGTCTTCTTTGAGGATCTTCATCAGCTCGGCGGTCGATAATGTATGCTCGGCATCGGTGTGTTGAACAAGGTGTTGATATAAGTATAGAATTCTTAGTTTTGTGCCATTTTCCATTCGATATTCCTCGCTTGTAAAGCAGCTCTGCTATTTCTGTATTAATGAGAAGTACTCCTCGAGAATACGTTCGCAACGTGCTTTTATAAACGCATTTGTTTCTAAATCAATTCGGCTCCAAATGGGGGAGGCTATTCTAACAACGGCTAAATCACGATTGTATGTCATAAACCCCTTGTTCGTGAGAACAGTAATCGGATATCGTACAATTGTCTTTCCTGCTTGGTTGCGATCATTCGGATATTTTACGAATGAACTATCATCTTTTTCTCTTAAGAGACCTGCTGCCGCGCGTTCCTGATAATATGTGAGGAAATAGTCTACAATATCAGAAAGAGACATTTCTCCATTGCTGGACGCCCCGTTAAGCAGAGCCATGATAAGAACTGGTTTGTAAGAATAATTTACTCTCATATGAGATATCTCTTGCATAAAGCTTTCATAGAGAGTAGAACTATCTTTATCACGAGTATTCAAAAACTGTTCAACAGTATCTTTTGTAAACAGCGGAACTACTCGATCTGCTACAACATCGCCGGTTTCGATTGCTTTCAGAAAATCGGCTTCTTCAACATTGAAAATGCGAGCAATTTGAGAAACTGTAAAATATTCTGATTCCTTGGATTGCGGATCCAAAAGAATCCTGGAACTCTGATTACGTTTCTTTGCTAACGCCTCTAGTAAAGAAATAGGATCTCCAAAATCACTGTCTTTGAAATCTTCAATATTTATACTGGTTATAGAATTAGTCTCCATCATATACCCCTTTGCTTCTTTAACATTTTCATAAGAGCAATTGGATCATCCAACATCTCAAAAGCATTCTTGTCTACGTCGGAATCTGTCAAATAAGTAGAGGTTGTTGCTTCACTATGGCTATGCTCTGATGTATATGCTGTATCGTAGGCTTTCTGCGCTTCAAAGAGTAATTCCAATGGATTGATTTCATTCGCCTTAATATAACTAAATTCATCCATATAATTCTGAACATCATCCAAGAAACATTCCTTATCAAAATATTGTTCCTCATTACGATCTTCTCTACATTGATAATCGTACTTCTGGAAATCAGAAAACAAACGATAATCCTCTTGTGTATCAATATCGTAATAATCTTCGGAGTAGTATTTATAATAGCTCAAAAAATCCTCGTTGTTTTCTTCGGTCGGAACATAGCAATCCGGAATTGATAACACAGCGCTAACAACGCCAGAATAATAATCATAGAAATCTGAAGAATCGTTCCGGAACAGAAAAACATCGTACAACAAATCCCAATTGATTAAATGATTTATTACTGGAGAAATAACACAATCTCGACCTATGCTGCTTCCTTTAATACACGAGCAACCAATCAGCAATCCTTCACTCGAAACGAAAAGGAAAATATTAAATCCAGTAATTGCTTTATTAATGATTTTCATTAAAGCGATAGCGGCTCTTATTGAGTCAGTGCCTTCATTTAGATCAACCAATATCGTTCTGCAGTTAATCTTTCGGTTCAATGATGATAATCGATAGTGACAGTAGTTAATTTGTTGATCAAATCGACTAATGATTTCTCGTTCATTTAAAGTGTATATCTCGTTTCGATTTCCTTGAGTGTATATTAGTCGCTCAAGAGATTGCTGCTCTTTTGAAAAGTCTTCCGGCCATAACCAGCAAGCGCGCATGAAGGCACAAGCTGAATCAAAAGAAAAACCGTTTTGCAAATCTTGAAATAATTCATATAGTTCGCTTGAATTACTTGCCTGTACCTCCATAACATCACCTCCTTACTTGTTTAGAATTTTATTAATAGCATCCTCAAGAGCTTCTCCATCCTGGGACTCATAAAACTCCTTTGTAAACTGATACATTTTCAATAAGAATGCATCACGATCCAAACACTCATCAACAAACTGCTCGTGAAGCACCTCTAATCCGCCAAGAAAATACGAATTGTATACTGCCATATTCTCAGCTATGATTTTCCGATCTTCTTCAGTTTTCTCTGAAAAATTGAACGCTCTAAAAACACGTTTATCAACATCCGGTTCAGAGTCTACATCAAGCAGCATAAGAATTTGATAAACGAACTTTAACTCTTGGCTTCTCTTAGTAAGAATTGCGGCCAGCATACCAGCTTCGCCAGAGACAGAATTATCAATCTTACCTTTTCTGTTGTAATGAAAACCAATAATAGGGCATGTGATATACGCATCAATATATGCCTTGAAGATTTTGAAATTGGCATGCTGATCTCTATCCGGAACATTACCGGCCAACTCACATAAATCTTTCCAGTAGTTGGCGTGTTTTCCTGTTATTTTAAAGTCGTTATTAAACATCTTAAACCTCCGCTGGAATAATATGTGTGCTGGTATCAATTTCTCTACCTTCAGCATCTACATCTTTTGCAATCACATAGCTTCGACCAACGAAACGGTCCAGATCATCAGCGGCATAGTCCCAATCCTTTTTCATAACAGCCATAATGACCTGATTGGCGGTGCGCGGAAGAATCTTACAGATATTATCGATATGGATCTCATCAACATTGGAGAACGGAGCATCCATGACAAGAGGATACACCTGGCCTAATTGCATTTCCTGATCGTCCAGAATCTTATCTTTCGCCATTGAAACGAGGCTGGCAATAAATGCAAAACTCTTTACAGCTTTAAGACCGTCAGATTCTTCTGTTTTTATATCACTATAGTGAACACGATATTTCTCATCGATAATAATAGATCGTTCACCATGATACATTTTTGAAAAGTTATCATTTACTCTCTGCTGAAGCTGAGAACGAACAGTACCTTCTTTCTCCATATATGTTTGATTGAGCCATTCATAAACCGCCTGAGAATATGCAATCAGTCTATAAATACGCTCATTCTTTTTACTGCTCTTTGCATATTTAGAAATGGTATCCTCACAATTGCTAATGTTTCCTTTGCATCGACCGATACTCTGAGTGGCTTGGTCATAATCGCTCTTTGCTTCAAGATAACGAGCATGTGCATCTTTACGCTTAGCTTCAATCAATTTTGCATCAGTGTCATCAATGATGATATCTGCCTGTGCTTGATAATCATCTTCAAGCTGACCAAGGCTACGTTGGATGGACCGAATTTCTTTATAACATCGTTCTAATGTGGTTAAAAAGTTTTCGCTTCCTGCCATGTATCCTTCAGCCTTGTTTCGATAGTTTGAAACAACAGCCCCAATATGCTCTGGCGGTAACTTGCGTCTTTCTTCCATGATTTTCTGGTACGGAAGTGTATTAGGATCTAAATGAGTGCCGCAAATGCAGTAGCCTCGTTCTAATAAATAGTCGATTGAGTCTTGATCCATACCAGGAACACATTCCGTGCTTTCCTTTACAGTCTCAAGCAGCTCCATTGTTTGCTTAAGTGCAGGCATTCCGAAGAATACAAATGGGCGTGTATTGAATGCGTCAACCATAGCCTGGACAGCGTTTTCTAATTTTTGATTCTCCGATTTGATAGTTCTTTCAAGTCGGTCTCTTTCAGCTTTCGCTTTTTTCACCTGGTCAACATCACTCTTGGCGAGTTCTGCGCTGTACTCCTTCTCTTTGTCGCTCCAATACTGCATCTGCTGGTCTGCGTTTACCTTATCCTCTTCATACTGTGCTAACTGACGCTTATAAGTTTCAATGGCGTCTTTGGCTTTCTGAGCATTCGCATCCCCTGAAGTATCAATGCTTCCTTGGAATCCTTTTAAAACTTTACCCAGATGATCCCTTGCATTTTCTAGAACATCGAGACGCATCAAGCCTCGAACGGCTTTTGATAAATCTGTTCTGTTTGCAATGCCAGAAATACGCTCGCCTCCAAAGAAGAAATAATCTGACAAATCTTTAGGCAACACCCGGTCCATTGACTCAGTAATATTTGATCTATCTATTGGAGTTTTAGTTTGTCCATCACTTTGTAAATACTCTAATGTGAGTTTTTCTTCCGGCTTCTTGTTTAAAGCAACCTCGGTGGTGCCATTAGCAGTTGCTTTGCGATCACTACAAACATATCTAAAAAGGCGACGCAAAGTGTATTCTTTGTTATCGTGAGTGAAATTAACTGCAACCCATGTATCTTGTACATCGCCGACCTGCATGTTAGCGCGTACTTCACTGTTAAGTAAAACAGGATCCTCGAAACCGTTTTTTCCGTACAAACACCATTCGAATGCTCGGACGATCGTGGTTTTACCAGAAGTATTGATGCCAATTAAAACAGTAACATTTTTCTCTGGATCAGTTGAAAACTCAACAGACTGCCTGCCAATATACTGGCGGAAATTATACATTTCTAGTTGATTGATGATCATCTCTTGTCTACCTCCGCAATGATAAGCTTTTTGATTTTTTCTTCCATAGCTGGATTAGACTCTTTTTTTACGATGTTATCAGTCTCCATTTGAAGAATTCTAAGCTTAATCGTGTTGAGCTTCTTCTCATCAAGTTCTGAATTCGACTGCATCAAAATCCACCTCCGTATCCATGTCCGTTATGTTATATGTGACTTCAATATCATTAATAAGCTCATCAGCATCTCTCGAATTAAGAGAAATTCGCCCAAACTCTTTTATTCGGCTAAGTTCCCGTTTAGCCAAAGCACGACCACATAGGTAATCACTACCATACGGATCAACTTCATTTAACGGTCTTATTAGCGTTACAAAATCATAGATTACCGCATAAGGTTTATCAGGGGCCAATCTAAGAACACGTCCGCGTCTTTGTATATATTCTTTAGGATTTGTTGTACTGGCCGAAATGAAAGCTTTCTTTATACTTGGAATGTTGACACCTTCATCCAAACACTTAATGGCAACAATTGCTTGGTACGGATCTGCTTCGGCAAAACGTCGTTTTATCTCCTCGCGCTCTGCAGCAGATTCATTTGAAGTAAAGTGTGTCACCTTCATTTTTAGTTCATTTCCCAACAATTTAGAGACTGCAACTATCTGGCGTTCGCCTTCCTCATCGGCCGAGAAGGTATCTTCGTTGTAATCAGATAACCTAGTCGCACCACAATAAATCAGCATGTGAGTATCGGATGCAAACGGTTCAATGACTTCCCTTAATGCCGATATTTTTTGCCTTGCTCCAGCAATAATGCGAGATCGAGATAGTAAAAGCATTTTTCCGCGCTCGGTAATATTCAACTCTCCATGCTTAGTCATATGGCACTCTTTGGAAATCTGATATGATAAATCTTTATATTTTTCTAATTCATCGTCATCTAAATAAACCACGATTGGATAGTAGTAATAAGGTGTTAGTTTTCCTTCTCTAATCGCTCGATCCAACCCGTACTCAATGCACTTTTTACCAAAATAGTTGATGAGATTTTGTGTGCCTTGGGGATCTCCGTGTCTTTCTAATGTTGCGGATAAAGCTAATCTAAACTGGAAATTAGGATTAAGCTTTTGACTGAGATTTGCAGAACCGAAGTTATGCGCTTCATCGACAATCAACAGAGTGTCTTTTCCTAATCTATTGAGCAACTTCTGTACAAAAGCTGATGAATAGGTAGCATTAGTGGTCACAAAGCAGAATACATCGATAACACCCAACTCAAAATCTAGGACGTCATTCTCTAATCGAGTTTTCCAGTTCTTTTGCGGTGAAGAAGAATAGCCTATTGTTGGGCGCATGTTAAACTTGACAATATCTTCAACCCACTGGTCAACAAGATGTTGATATGGTGCAACAATTATTACTGCCAGGCGCTTATTAATCTCAAATGCTTTTGCCGCAGCTCCAAGTCCTGTGTATGTTTTACCGGTACCCGTTGCCATGTCGAATATGCCACGAAGTCTATTATCGATCCATGCATCGATTGCTTCTGTCTGGTATTCATGTAACGATACGCCTTTAGGAATTGTGGGAATTCCAGCAACTAAAGGGGATAATTCATATGTATCCTCTTCTTCAAAATAGTCGTTTCCATGATTTGAGGAATGATGTTTTTCATAAGGAACTAATTTGTCTTTTACAACCTTAGGAAATTCTATAACAGTAATATTTTCTTCTCGACTCGACCAAAGTGAATCAAAATCGCGCTCCAAGTCGCGGACTCGCTGCAGGTCTTCCTTCACAAGGGAGTTGAACACAACAATAGATTCATAATTATTATGAAAAGCATTGATTGTTTCGTTCATAGAGCCAGTAAAAGCAACCATATTCCCATACTCGTCATAAATTACGCCGATTTTTTCATGGTACATTCCTGTTGTTTTCTGGGGTGGAGTAAATGCAACCTTTATTTCCAAGATGCCATTTGCAATAAGTTGTGATAACCATCCCAATCGTTCCTTATCGGAGTTATTCTTCGGCTCTTTAATCTCTCGCAATAATGCATTTGCTACAATATTACGAGCCTCGTATCCCTTTTGAATTGCTTCTATATCTTCTTCTGAAAGCAATGGGGATACGATAAAACGTATCTTTCCTCCGTTTTTAACCAGTCCGGCTATTCCCTTTGATAGTTCTATTAATGCGGTGGAAGAGAAGAATCCAACAGCTCGTTTATACAATACAGACTGTTTAAGAACCGGCAGATAAAACTCTTGAACAACATCATTTTTATTTGTCTTATATCCACGTAAGATATTTAGACTTTCATATCCCATAACATACTCCTTAAAAGATCACTGTGAAATCCATTGTTTCCAATTTCTGCTTTGCTTCGCCTAAGTCTTCTTTCGCGATACTGACACACACTCCACAGTAAGCCTTATCCTGAACCGGAGTAGGTGCAATTTCTACAGTAATTCCATTTGCCTGTAGAATTTCTTCTGCCTCAAAAACATCACTTGTTCTATAGAACACTAAATGCATTATGCTAACTCCCTAAGTAACTCAATAAATCGTGCTATTTCGTGTTTCGTGTTCATGTAATTGACACTCACTCGAACAGCTCCCGTTTCAACAGTGCCAAGTGTGTGGTGAGCCAAAATAGCACAATGAATTCCACCTCGAACACAGATGTCATTCTTATCTAAGTAGGCAACAACATCACTTGATGAGATGTTTTTTACATTGAAACAAATCGTCGAAACTCTAGGTTTATCTACTTGATAAACTTTAACATGCGGTAATGTTAACAATCCTTGAATTAGATAATCAGTCAATTCGAACTCGGTCTGCTTGATGCTATTGATATTCTCTTCAATAAATTCAATGGAACTCTTCAAGGACCAAATTGCAGGCATATTTAGTGTGCCGGCCTCGTATGCTTCCGGATATATTTTAGGGTTCACATACTCCTCACCATGGATTCCTGTCCCGCCTTGAATCAGCGGAGGAAAATCAAGAGGCATGCATGAACATAAACCACCGACACCGGGCATTGCATATAAATCTTTATGTCCTGTAAACGCCAGGAAATCGATATAGTCTCTATCCATTTTTACGATTTCTTTGCCACCACCCTGCGATGCATCGACAAAAACAGCAATGCCCTTAGAGTGGCACAAGGCACCAATTGACGCATTGTAGACTAACTGACCCGTCAAATTGCTTGCTAACGTAATTGCAACCAATTTTGTATTTGGACGAATATACTCTTCCAACTTCCCGCGTGGGTTTTCAATGGCCTCTTCCGGAAGAATAGAATATGTAATTATCCCGGCTTCTTGTAAAGTGTGAAGCGGGCGTAATACGGCATTATGTTCATAGCAACTGATTAGAACATGATCACCTTTCTTTAAGTAACCGTTAAAGAATAAGTTGCTCGCCTCTGTTGAATTCTTAGTAAACACCACATTTGTCTTACTTGGATTGCCAAAGAAGCGATTTACTGTTTTTCTACTTTGATATAGTAATCTAGACGCTTGAACCCCTAACTTATAGCTTCCTCTGCCTGGGCTGGTTCCAATTTCCCGTGCATAATACATATAGGCTTCATACGAGACATCCGGTTTATTCTTTGAAGTCGCAGCATTATCAAAATAAATCATTCTATTTCACCTCACGCATCTTCATTGTCTGCAGGAAGATTCTTTTTTCCTGCAAGGACCTGACACGTAATGCAGCCATTGTAAAATTTAGCAATACATTTCGAACATTCTGCCAGATTCTGTTTGCACTTTGTTTCATCAATGGTATATCGCTGGTCTCCCAGGGTGTTAATCGCTCCATACGGGCAGATAGAATCACACGCCGAACAGCGAATGCAATATTGATACTTTCTAAGCTGACACTTAATTCTATTTACCAATAAAAGAACATCGGTACCCTTAGTTGGAAGCACCTTTAACACCGGTGTGCCCCAGGTAATTACAAAATCGCATACTTTTCTTCTCGGATAAATGACATTTCCGCGTGAATCCAAGACTTCCTTCTCAGTAACAGAAATATATGTTGCGTCCACCTTGTCAAAAATCTCTAAGTGCCCAAACGGTTTTAAAAACTCTAAAACATCTCTGTTGATTTTCTTCTTGATGATAATATTTCTTGCTCGATCGGACAGGTTGCATGCAGTATCTGTAATTGTTACATTTCTGGTTTGAAGGCCACTTGCTCCTTTTCTGGTTTTCCACCGGCCATTTTCTACGTAATCTTCGATGTCTTCTTTTTCTGTTTTTGTTGCAAAATCCCAAAGTGTAGCTTTCCATTTTTTTGCCAGCTCAGGGAAATAAATGTCAGTGAGCATCATTGACCAATCTGAATTATTCGGACAACACCAACATCCAACTCTTTTATATCCCCATCTGTATGCGTCATTAAATCTAACTCCACGATAAAGGATATATAACCAGACGTCACAGTCAGACCATTCTATAATAGGCATGGCATTAATTTGTGAGCCGATTTTAGAATGATCCTGTGTTCTTTCATAATTTTGACGTTCCCTGGATTCACTATGTCTAATACCCAAAAACGTCAAGCTGTTTCCATTCAAATTCTGATACTCCGAGTTCAAATTGCTGGTCTTAAAAATCGTACAGCACCATCTTTCAAATTTGCTCGGAGGTCCAAAAACATTACAAAGCTTAAAGAAATCGTTTTCTGTTTCACTCGGAATCATTGGAGTAAACGGATTTTCCTGCCTGAAATAGTCATCTACGTAAACATGAGTGGATGGGAATTCAAGTGTAGTATCTCCGAAATAATGAATTATGGACTCATCCTGAAGGGCATCTCTTACAAGACGACTTACAGCAGTTGAGTCTTTTCCGCCTGAAAAAGAAACCGTAGGCATATACTGAACCGTAGAATCCGATTTTAGTCTTTCGACAAGATTAACAATATATTCTTCAGCTTCAAAAATCAGCTCTTTAATGTACTGCTCGTTAGCAGCCAAAAATTCCTCCACGCGAGGGAACGTATCGTCAATAACGATGTCTGATCTTAAAGACTCTGCGATTTTCAAATGCTCTTTGCTTTTGTAATAATCAATGTACGGCAACCTAATTCGTTCACCATTTATGAGGTAATAGCTGCTACCCAAGTACCAAACTTCGCAGTCAGTAACATCTCGCTCCAGGATGCAGGAAAGGAGCTTCCTTTCCTGCATAAACACTGGATTACATACCCCTGTAGTAGACAACGATTTACCCTCCGTGCCACAGAGCGGGCATATTCTTTTTTTAATCACCGGCACCTTGCAATGTGGACACCAGTAAACCGTATTCACCATATTATTCCTTTCCTTCCATCAGATCACTTAAAAGTGAAAGAAGAATTTGAACCTTATCATCATAGGAAATCGATAAGCCAAAATTACCCATAGTAGTATTGATCTTATTTTTAACTGTGACCCCTAGATTAGATAAAGCGCCGTTATCAAACACAATTTCCTTCTTAGCTCCAGAAGCTGTTGTTAAAGTCATACGTGTTTCGCTACCGCTTAAGGTATCGCTTACAACATATTCATCTATCTTCTTTTTGATTTCTACCAAACGTGATTCAAATTCATCAACATGTTTGTCGCTCCAGTAAGATGACTCTATTCCGGTTAATGACTTTGATAGTTTTGTTATTATTTCATCATCAGAAATGTTCTTTCCGATGCCACCAACAAACTCTAAAAACGCATTTGTGTAGTAATCAAACGATCTTTGTCGCTTTGCTTTCCATTCGTTTTCATAAACTTCCAGCAATGCTTCACGGAGCGACGTTGCGCTTGGCATATTAATCAATCGCAAGATTGTGCTCTTTATATCTTGCATTAACTGCTTTTGAGCACTCTCTAATTCCACTTTACTATCTTTAACAACAGTAAGGGTTGCATCGTAATCTCCTGTCAATCCTTTCAGCTTTGCAAAGAAAAACGTTGAAAAGCTAGCATAGCTGCGCTCCATTAACTGGCGATATTTTTTGGTTTGATCAGAAGTGTATTTTTGAGTTGTTCTCGAAAATTTAGTTACCGATTTATAATGGCTGAGCATTCCATCATAAATTGCTTTTAAACGGTTCTTGGCCAGCACCGCCGGATCGATATAAGGTGAAAACTCAGCTTCTAATTGATCCATATAAGACAATTGTTCTTTAGTCCAATCAGCAACGGTAAACATGTAATCGTTAGGACGCTTAACAATCTCTTCAAACAACTCCGCCGTTAATTCCTGTTCAGAGCCATGACTAGATATGATCAATGTTTTTTTGTAGGGAGCCAAGACTCCAGCTAACAATAATGAAAGATAACCATCCCTTAAGCCATAAGGCGGCTGCTTTAATTTTGAATATACCTCACCAAATTCGACATTGCCTTTTTTTGCTCTAGCAAGTGTGTCAGATAAGAATGTACGTATGACATCCTGCGGACGGAATCCGTCTTCCAATTCATTACTCTGGCAATCGTCGCTTGTGACCATAAAGTTGTTCTTTGCTAAAACAGAGCGAACCGCAATATAGTCCGGTGATAAATACTGCAATCCAAAATAGTCCTCAGAGTTTCCTCCGCTAATAATAGCCCTGATTGCGTTTTTCTTTGCGGCAGTAATACTTCCTGAAATCACATTCTTATTAATGAGTTCATTATTAACAAGAAGCGTATGAGGGAATGTCTTAAGCATTACGTCACTTGCCAAGTCAGAAACACCTTCCATTGAGGTGATTGAGCTCTTGTGCATTCCATCGCAAACAACAAACCCATCACTTCGGAAATGCTTCCATTCATCTAACATAGACGAAATAGCAGCAATAATCTCATTGATGTTATACTGAAGTTCTTTTTCAAATGCTGGGTCTTTCTCAATATATTTTGCCTTTTGGCTTTCCAAGTATTTTGCGGCAATATACTTTTTGACTGTGGAAATAAGCTGAACACAGTCCGTATTTACCCAAACAACGGACTGCCTTAGTGCTTGTGACGACTCTGCAACCATCTCAGGAGTGATGTCCGAATTGCCTACAAGCATCACAAGTAATCCGTCGTATGTGACCCCTAATTTATTGATCACGGAAGACTTAGTTAGGTCTTCAAATGTCGCATATACCGGTACAAAAACTCGTGAAATCTTGTACTTTCTATTGTAGCTGTATGGATATAATACAAAATCTACAAAGTAATCATTCAAGGCTTTTATAACCGAATCCTCGCCGATACGAAAACTTTCTTCTTCAATCATCGCCTCAACATCATAGATACTGGCATCGAAAAAGTCGTATCGGTCATAGGTACCCGAATACTTTAGGATCTTTTTCTCACAGAGTCCTTCCAAAGCATTAGCAAGCACATCTTTTGGGCAATCAATCGTACTTAGTATTGTCCGTCGATTTGCGATCAAAGCTCCTGCATCATTAATTATGCCGATTGTAGCAACAACTTTAAGAATTCGGACCTCTGGAGAGTCATCAAATTCGTCACTGTGATTTTTGGCCAGTGCAGTTTGAAGATTTTTATACCAGGTATAGCTGTCGTCGCTCTGGACAGATTTGATGCTTGGTTCAAAATAGTTATAAATGTCATCTATTCCGACAAAGTGAAATTCATCTAGCTCATGCTTTTGAAGAAAGCGATATAAACTGTTCTCATCTTTTCCAGCCAGAAATGTAAAAAATGTTCTATCGTTTTGGGCGACTCTCTTCGAAAGACGGTCTAGTGCAAATAAAGCAATCGGATGAAGAGGGAATCCACCTTCAAAAGGATTTACATCAGATGTAGCATTTACTAAAAAGCCTTTAAAATCCATGGCATCTGAATAAATGCGATTAAGCTGATCAGCAAACTGTTTTTGGAACACTTCCCAAACCGAAGGAACCTTTACCAAAACACTTTTTATCAAAGATAGACACTGGTCTTGTTTACTATTAATAGAATCAGCTTTATAACGCCCCTCCACCTTTTTCCATTCAGCGGAAACACTTTTTCCGTAATGTTGTGTATACTGGCTGATTTCTTTGTGAGAGACCAAAAGGATATGATTGTTTCCCTCGCAATGATCGCAAAACTCGGCCAGATCCTGGACCGACTTTACTTTTATTCTTTTAAGGTTGTCTTCCATATAGCGGCCAAACTCATCGAATATGAATAAAATACCGCTATAATCCTGCGCGATCGCTGCGTTTGCCTGATTTATGGTGTCAGACATATTTGTTACTTCATAAATGTACTTAACACCGAAAGTCATCGCAGAAAAGATGCGTTCAAAAGCCTTTTCTGCGCGAGGATCAAATGCTTCCAGTTTCTGCTCAAGTCCTTCCAAACTGATTTTCTCTTCGGAACAGACATCACGAAGTCTCAATTCAGAATCAGAATTTGATTTCCACTGATTGATTAATGCTCCAGCCTGATCGTAAAAAGTCTTATACTGGATGTGTATATTCATAGCATCGAGTTTCTTCTTTAATGAGAAATAGATGCACCTATCGAAATCCTCAAAATCAAAAACTATTGGAACCACCAAGAGTGGTTTTCGAGAATCATCCTTAACATATGTTTCGATATCATTCGCAAGAGAAGCATCTAAGCTCTGAATTCTCTCAACAAATGTTTTATACGCAATACCATCAACGAATGATTTTCCGATTAGCTGACTCAAAACAGTAAGTAAATGAGATTTTCCAGTTCCATATGAACCATAAAGAATTCTTGCGTGGTTATAGGATTTTGCTCTAACCATGTCTGTAAAATACTCGCGAAGAAGTTTTATGGTTGTTTCATTCGGAATAAAACGCAACAGTTTTGTGTCGTTTTCAATATCAAATTGAATGTTGGCAGAATAGGTGTATTCTCCTTCCTGCCGTATTAAATCACTATATGACATTTGTTTTTACCTTCCAATCGTATGATAGTACGCCTCAAGGATGTCTTCCGCTACAGCATCATGCACTTCAAAATATCTATTTCCGAAATTGTTTACCAGACTAATATATCTATTATTTTCTAACTGCTGTAACAACTCGAGCAGCGTAGAGTAGCTAAGATTCATATACTTGCCAACTTGATTACTGCCCTCTAACAAACTATCAATTCCAATCTGACGATTTTCAAGCAAATGATCTTTATTATCTAACAAAATACATGCCCAGAAAATATCAAGAGGAACATCTTTTGACTGTATTTTTCTTTTTTCAAAGCGACCATTTCCTTTGTATTCAATTAGCTTTAGCGGCGCAAAAAACGGAATGGTATCTTCTTCAACTATTTTGCTTATCGAAAATGTCTGGTCGCTAACATATGTGTTTTTAAAACAATCAAATTCTTTTTCAACAACCTTCCGCGCATAAGAACCGCCTTCGCGCTGAATATAAGCGTATAGAGCATCTGCAAACTCATCTTTTGAGAATGTAGGAGCATCAAATATATTAAACGCCCAATTCCAAGCGGTGGCATTATCACAATCCCTTGCGAGATGTCTATGAAAAAGCCACAACGTTCCCTTATCGATACAATAGGGGTCATATCTCTTGACAAGTTCTGCAATACTTGTGAGAGAATGGACAATGCCGAGCTGATCTTTACCCTCGTTTGCAATTCCCATAACACATGCCCAATAGCGCATCGCTTTAATCATTACGCGTCCAACACCAATAGCGTCTACCGCTATCAGTTCATTATTTGGTGAAAAAATATGATTATCATCAGTAATAGCATCCATGATTTTTGTAGGCCAGCCATTTCTGATGTAAAAAGATCCATGTTTATTCAGCAGCATTTTGAATTTCCTTTCAAAGAACAGAATTCTTTTTTATATATTTTCCTGTTTTAACACGTGCATCTTGTGGCTTTTCTGCATCGTCCGGAATGGCCCAATATGAACCGATTTTGATTGCTCCAGGGATCCTTCCACTTGCACAAAGATCACTGATCCATCTCGGTGAGATTCCCCATTTTTCTGATGTTTGCTTTATTGATAAATAATTCATACATTACTCCATATCAAATAAACGCTTACAATAATCCATAGAATATTATACTCCCAACCTCGCGGAAAATCAAGCCGTAGCCATTTCCTCGTGCTCAATATTTTGTGCACCTCACTAATTGGCAAGCAATGTTTCCTTGGCCAAGTCCTGCGAAAACTGCGTTATCCCTTTTCGGGATAGCTTGCTTGTTGGGATAATCCCAAACCCTTATCGATCATCACTTCGTGATGGCTGCGCATTCCTGCGGAACGCTGAAAAACAGGGCCCGATTAACAGCACCTTGTCTGTTACCCGAGCCCTTTCTCACATCATACTTTAATGAATTTGATTTTCCTTCTGGTGTTTCTGCTCCTCCTCTTTGCGTTCCGCATCGTAGAGGGAAGCGATATTTCTCTGCGCGATCAGAAGCTCCTGAGCCTCATTTTTTACCTGACGGTACTCTGCGTAAGCCTGCTTTTTGGCGGTCAGGACCTCTGCATATTCTATGCTTAGTTCCTTCACCTTCGGAAGCTTTCCTACGCCCAATTCGTCAAAGGCCGCTTTGGCTGCTTTGTGAAGAGTTATTTCTTCCCGATGCGCCTCCAGAAACTTTTTGCTGTAACCAACCTTGCGGTACTCCTCATAAGTTGACCGGGTCTTGGAATAATTGATGATGTGCTTTTTCAGCGTTCCAATCTCTGCTAGGCGCTTTTCTGATTGCTGGATGGAGGCGAGAAGTGCATCTCTTTTGGCAACCTGCTGCATTATCATCTGATCCAGTTGCTCCATGCTTTCGATCTTGTGATCACGGAGAAACAGCAGTGTCTTTGACATCTGCTTCAGATTATAGACAGAAGCCCAACGCTGATATCCGACACCTTTCGACTGCAGCTTGCTCTGGATATCAATGACAAGATTGAAGGGGCGGGCGTTCGTGCGAGAACACTGTTTTGCCGTAGGCATGTGTTCCCGCTGCCCAAGGAAATGCACTCGGAGATCTGCTTCGGTATATCCATCTTCCAGCGAGGACAGGCGAATGAACCGCGTTTGATTCTTCCTTCTGACTGAAATGTGTTTTCCGCATTTGATCTCATAGTTCAGCTGCTGCAGTTCTTTTAGAAATGCGTCGAAGGACTCCGGTTTTTTCTGCAAAATCAGATCGATATCTTCACACAGAACATCCCGGTTTTTCACTCTGCGAGGATACTCGGTTCGCTTTATGCGTTCTTTGTAGGGCTTTGGGGCAATCACAGAAAGTCCGTTTTCCAGACAGATCAGATCACTGACACGCTGCAGGGCAAAGCTGGACAGCCAGAAGTTTTTGAACTTCCTGGTGGCATCAATTGATGTGGAATTAAAAACGATATGATTATGCACATGGGCTCGATCCGTGTGCGTAGCCACGATAAAAGCATACTTTCCTTTGGTAAACCGAAGGGCCAGCTCATGCCCCAATCGGTTTGCTTCCTCCGGCGTGATCTCTCCCGGTTTGAAGGACTGGCGGATCTGATAGGCGATCACCTCATGCTTTTGCCGCCGACCGGTGATCTGCTCATACTGACGCTTGGACAGCATAAACTCCTCGTCCACGGTCATCGGGTCACACTGATAGCTGGTGACCAGTTCGCCCTTTTCGGTCTTTTCCGGATTCTTTGCATAATCCGTTCTGTCGCCCAGACTCCGGGCAATGGTTTTTCCCTTGTTCACATGCATGGGAATGAGTCGTGTTGCTGCCATGGACATTTTCTCCTTTCTTGAATTTTGGCATAAGAAAAGACCTGAGGAGTTTTCGTTCCTCAGGTCCGGTGTGTTTGGACTATTATGAAAAAATGAATTGCGAAAGCTTGCCGGTCAACGCTTCCAGTCCCAAAGAGATCAGTTCAGCAAACATCACTGCCAGGAACACCAGGACTGCAAATCCAAAAACCAGCGCAGCATAGATCCAGGCCTGCTGGAACAAAAGCATCACAATACAGATGCCCAGCACCAGATATAAAAGGCCAGCGACCATTGCAGAGATGTTCAACGCAAGGGAGTAAAAAATCGAGAATACAGCGACGATTGCCATGATCGGCAGAGCGATTATTCTAAAGGGAAGTTTGATCAGCCACATATATATGTCCTCCTTTGTAGGTTCTAATGATAGTTTATGGAGCGATTGATTTCATGTCAAGGATGTCGCTTATGTATCCGGTGTGACAGCAAACCTGCCACACCGTTTTTTTACTGGATCGTTGCCAGTCTGGCAAGGATCTCCTTCGCAATTTCCCAGATCTCGTTCTGCCTGTTCTGCAGATCTTTGATATCTTCCGCATAAATGGAGCCGGTCTCGTTGGCTCGCTTTGCGTACTGGTTCAGGTTGTTGCTGCAGTAACGGAGAAGGGAGACCATTTCCTTCACATCCTCCAGCTCCAGATTGACGCAGTACCCATCAAGCGCCATCTTTCGAAGATAGGAGCTCTTATTTCGGATCCCCAGCTCCTCCATCTTTTGCTGCATTCGTTCCAGTTCATCCTGCGACATTACGAAGTGGACCCATTTATCTCTCAGCTGCATGGGGCACCTCCTGATTTCTACATTTACTCACGGGTTCGTTCCTCCGGATCACATAAGAGGAAGGGGCGCTCAGGCCTGCGCGGAGGCTCCTGCAGCTGCTCCTTCAGTCTGGCAAGCACGGATTCTCTGGATTCCTCATCTGCACATTTACACGCCTGAAGCGTAGGATCCGGTTCGGGAAGGTTGTTGATAATACCATCAAAATTGTTGTCGTTTTGTTCCACGGCATCCTCGACCGCACGAAGCGCCGCTCGTCCGGGATCCCGTTCGGGGAATCGCTCCGGATGAAGAATGATCTCCACCCGGTCCATCACCTGAGGATCATCGAACACGACACCGTTAAGCCATTCCTCGCATTCGTGCCAGCCGCCCATCGTGATGACCTGACCGCCTTCACCAAAGAAGCGGAGATTGTCATTGGTGCTTTCCAATCCGTCGTAGGTATAACCGGCTGCCTCCATTGCGGCAATCAGCGGATCCTTATCTGCCGGGGTATCATGCATGGGCTCAGTAAATTCATCATGCCAATCACTCATTTTTCTCATCCTCCTCATAAACGGCAAAGTCGATCGCCGCAAAATCCGAATCCGTCATGGCCGACACCTTCCTCAGCGTTCTCTCGCAGAGCGCTTTCAGCTCGGCATCTTCAATATTCGGGATGCTGGTTTTCATATCAAAAATCGACATTCTTCGACAGGTATGATCCATTGCCTGAATCAGATTCATTTCTTCTACGGTAAACATTATCGCGATTCCTCCTTTTTTCGTTTCTGTGTTTTCCTTCGAGCAATCCTTGGTTTCGGTTTTGAAGACTTTTCTTTTTTAGATTCTTCTTTCTTTGCCTGCAGATCCGCCAGCGCAGAGGGTAGGGATAGTGCGGCTTCTTTCTGTTCCACAACCTCCCAGAATTTCTGGCACTGCTCTTGTGAAAGACCAAGGTTTTCCGTCTCCATAAATCCGAAGCTAACTTCTTTCACAGCTTCCGCAGTCTCTGCTTTTTCAACTTGAGATGTCCAGTAGTGAAGCTCAGCCGTGGAAGTCAGAACCAGTTCCAACTTCCGGAGCTCACTCTCCGTCATGGCATCCCAAACATCTTTTTCCTCAGAATGAATGGTAAAGCCTTCACCATCATCATGCTGGGATACCGTAAGCTTCAGCACCATCGGTTCACCAACGATTTCACAGGAAAAGGTGTGCTCTGCCATACGGGAATACGGCATATACTCTGAACCGGTACATTCGATGTTCTTCACATCATCCGCTGTCAGGTGAGCCCAGGTATATTCCTTCTGCAGAGCCGTCAAATGTTCATCGATCTCCGTGATCATCTCCGAAGCGGTCTTTCGGATCTTATCCAGAGAGGCCTTCAGCTCCGGCGTTTCTTTTCCATGGGACCAGCCCGCCACATAGGCAAAGCTGTAGTCACCGGTGTCGATTCCGTAATGCTGGCACACCGTGAATGCCACGGATTCTGCTTCCACTTCCTTATGATTTCGGGTAAGCTTCGGCTCCGCCGGATCTGTCTTTGCGGTCGGATCGATGGAATGAAGCTTCTGGTGCGTCATCTCATGGATCGCGGTCTTGATGGTCTGCACCTGGCTCATCCCTTCCTGAATGGCGATGCGGTTCTCAACCGTATGAAAATATCCCTTGGCTCCGCCGTCGATCTGCTCGAAGCTGATCGGCACCGGGCAGGCTTTTTTCAGGGCATCAAAGAACATCTCATACTGCGCCACATCACCGGTCAGTTCATTCACACCAATCGTGGGCAGCGGTTTTCCATCCGTCTGACTGACATCAAAGACATTGACCACTTTGAATGCGGGCATCAGAACTTCCTTGCTTTCCTTGGCGCTTGTTCCATCCGGATTTTTAATGATCTCGCCGGTGATGGGATCCGTCTTATCAACTTCCATCTTCTTTTTGTAGGGAGTCGGGGCAAGAATGCGGATCCCGCTTTCGCCCTTCTGAACCTGACGGCCAAACTGCTTCTTCCAGGCCGTATATCCGGCTACCAAGGTGGCATCTGGTTTCTGCATGGCGATCAGAAGTGTGTTGTTCAGCGAATAATCATGGAACTTGGAAAGGGTCTTCAGGTACTGCTGAAATTTCTCACTCTCAAAGAGTGCCTGAATTCCCGCTTCCAGCTGATCCGTAATAGCTTTTACCTTCTCAAACTGAGAAGGGTAGGTCTTCTGTTCACCACTCATAAGCATTCCTCCGACTTTTTCTTTCCTGCAGAGGCTTTCGGGATCGTATCGGCATCCGTTTCTCTGGCAGCACTTGCTGCTCGCTTTTCACGAAGCTGATCCAGCACGGAATTCAGCCTTTCCTCCGCCGCATCGGCAGCACGCTCCTCGACCATATCGAAATCCATTTCCGTGAAATTACGGCTCTGCCATCCAAGATCCTGCAGGATCATATCCCTGCATTCCTGAATGGTGATGCTTTCCAGATCGATCTGACCGCCGTCAATTTCACCGAAGGATCGATCATAGATGAAGTAATCCCATCCATCGTCTGTCGCCTGGATGGAGAGGTACTCCTTGTGACCGATCTGCCATACGGCCTGGTCCTTCAGCAGCTCCGGTTCCGGGCTGACCACGCCATTTCCGTGTTCCAGAATTTCTGCGAACTGACAGATGTGGTATGCTTCGCCGCTGATCCGGGTGTGGTAATCATCGATATACTCACAGGGAGCAACAAAGCTGCGGTCCGGATAATCGATCTGCACCTTGCCGCCGTTCGGAATACGGAAAAGCTCCTCATAATTGCTGGTGATAAAACGGATGCTGTGATCGTGAGGATCCTCCGAATGCTCTTTTCGATAGGCGCGTCTGGCTTCCTTGATCTGGTCCAGTGTGCGAAGCGCAACTTCGGAAACCACTTCACCTTTGAGCCCAATCTCCTGAAGTGTCATCACTCTGGCGCAGGCGAGGGGATTGCGGATCGGATTATCCAGCATTTCCTCATAGGTGATGAGACCGGTGTGCTGGGCAGCACCGGTAGCTTTATCGAAGGTCTCATACGCAAACCCTGTCTGCGTGACCGTTTCCTTCAGATGCAGGTAGGATTCGTGATCCACCAGATAAAGGGCTTCTTTCTTTTCAGACATCATCGTAATTTTTCTCCTTTCGTACTGCCGCGGCTGTTCTCAAATTCCAGATTGAAATTTGCTCTTCCGTTTTTCTCTGTTGTGAGAAGCAGCGTGGCATTGTAGCTCCTGCCGGATTTTCGACTCTTGCAGTCCTTCAGGCGAATGCGGCCATCTGTAAGCAGCTTCTCAACCATACCGGGAGAGAGGCGTTTTCCGAGACTCTTAAAAAACGCATTGTCCTTCCAGAGAACAAATCGACATTCCTGATTGCTGCAGAACCAGCCCTTCTGCTTTTCCAATACATCCGACTGACAGCAAGGGCAGGCTCCGACTCTTTTGTGGTCCGTCATCAGTGTTCGGCCCGGGCCGCCTTCTCTTTGTTCTCCGAACAGATTCACCTTGTCGGCCCCTTTCACAGCATCGTAGTTTTGAACCAGTCTGGAAATCATCTCCGTGATTTCCTTCATGAAATCCTCAGCTTCATAATCTCCGCGCTCCATGCGGAGAAGCTTCTGTTCCCAGTCTGCGGTCATGGATGCGGATTGGATCTGCTCCGGCATGACCGTAATCAGGGCATTGCCCTTATCTGTAGAAACCAGATAGCGCGTTTTCTTATCGCCCTTGCGCTCCATGAAGCCCTTCTGCACCAGCTTTTCGATAATGCCTGCGCGGGTAGCGGGTGTTCCCAGGCCCTTCCGCTCAGCATTCTCCGGAATATCTTCCGCACCGGCAGTTTCCATAGAGGAAAGCAGGGTATCCTCCGTGAAGTGCTTGGGTGCTGTAGTCTTTCCTTCCTTGATCTCCGCCCGAGAAAAAGGCACCATGGCATTGGGATAAAGGATCGGACCGCCGTAGGGGTCCTGCTCCTTCTCCTTGGAGGGGTAGAAGTGCTGCCAGATATCTTTCCAACCGCCATAGAGCACGGTCCTGACCTTTTTCGTAAACTCTTCGCCGCCGCAGACCAGAACGATCATGTCCTCCGCATAGCAATGATTCGGAGCAGCTGCGCAAAGAAGCCGCACCGCGATCAGCTGCAGGATCGCCTTTTCTCCGGAAGGGAGGACCGCCAGATCCGCCGCACACATGGTTCCGGTCGGAATAATGGCATGGTGATCGCTGACCTTTCGACTGTCACACATTCCATCCACGGAAAGTTCTGTGCCGTTGTCGGCCTTCCAGTCGGCAGCATCGGCCCCGATTTTTTCGGCCACCTGAGTGATAAGGGCGGGGAGCATCGGCTTCATGTCCTCTGTCAGGTATCTGCTGTCGGTACGAGGATAGGTCACAAGCTTCTTTTCATAGAGCGCCTGGGTGTAATTCAGCGTCTGCTGTGCGGTGAATCCAAGGATACGGTTCGCATCACGCTGCAGGCTGGTCAGATCATAGAGAAGCGGGGCATGCTCCGTTTTCTCTTTTCGATCCATGGATTTAACCATGGCCTTCATGCTCTCCTTGCATTTGGCAAGCACCTCCTGCGCATCCTCCTTGTCATCAAAACGCCTGCTGGCTGCCGTGATGCCGTCTATACCAAGCTGCACGGTGTAAAAAGGCTTCGGTACAAAGGCTGCGATCTCTGCATCCCTCATAACGACCATGGCCAGCGTCGGGGTCATCACACGGCCCACATTCAGTGTCTGATGATACAGGCATGAAAAAAGCCGGGTGGCGTTCATTCCGACGATCCAGTCGGCACGCTCCCGGCAAAGGGCTGCTTCATACAAAGCATCATATTGAGTTGATGGTTCCAGATGGGCAAATCCATCCCGAATGGCCTGATCCTCCATACTGGAGATCCAGAGCCGTTCAAACGGTTTCCTGCAGTCTGCCTGATGGTAGACCAGACGGAAGATCAGTTCTCCCTCACGTCCAGCATCCGTCGCACAGACAAGGCTTTTCACATCTTCACGCTTCATCAGATCCTTCAGGATGCCAAACTGCTTCTTCGTGGAAGCGGATACCTGATACTTCCATGCAGTCGGCAGAATCGGAAGATCTTCAAGCCTCCATTTGGCGTAGGTCTCATTGTAGGCTTCCGGCTGGGATAGCTCCACCAGATGGCCAACGCACCAGCTGACAACATATCCGTTGCCTTCCAGATATCCGTCGCAGCGTTTGTTTGCCCCCAGCACCTTGGCCAGAGACTGTGCAACCGAGGGCTTCTCGGCAAGTACGAGTTTCATAATGGGGATACCTCCTTACATAAAAATAAGCATCCCTGAGATTTCTCTCAGGGACGCTATGTAATCATGCAAATACAGTCTTCCTAACACAACCTATGCCGGCAGAACCAAGTATGCTTCCTGATATTGCTCCGATAACCGGATGTTTTTTGAAGATATGCTTTCCAAGTGCCGCCCCTCCTGCAGATGCTGCAGTTTCGAGGGCTATGAACAGGGAATTCTTCATGAGTTGCTCTTTTGAAATCTGCTTCTTACAGTAAAGGTAACCTTCATGAGTAATACCGAACATAGCAGTAATTAATGCAGAAACTACAGATGCTGGGATCTTGTAAATGTTGGTAGCCACATATACAAGGCCGCCTCTAAAAGCCCCTTTTCCGCAGCCCACGGCGAACTTTCCGAAAATATCTTCCACATCCTGCCGTGTGAAGTTGCGAAGCTTCTTTCCACTCTTAAGCTTTTGAACAAATTCCGTTCCCGCATTCACTCCGCCTTCAATGGCAGCTGATATACCGCAAATTTTCAGAAACTCTTCGAATGTAGGCGCATATTCTTCATGAGCTGCCTGACACTGCTGTTTAAATTCATTGTCAGCATGGTCTTCAACCTTGTTGACTGTGTTTTCAATGTTTCCAGCCTGAATATCCGAATAAGATACTTCCATCGGCTCGATGGTAACATCCGGATTTTCCTCGGTAAATGTTCGTATATATTTCCAGAGCCTTAAATCTTCTTTCCGAAGCTTGCCTGCAACATCTTCAGGAAGATTCTTCAGATACTTGTACCTTGCAAACATATCCTTAGGAATCTGGTAAATACCACCTTTTTCCACAAATTCAGGATATTTTGTCTTATGACGCTTGATTACGTCCAGACCCAGATGTCCTCCTGCTTGGCAAGCCTTCTGTTGGATGATCTCCATCCCTCTGGTGTAGTCCGTCATGCTGTTATCATCTAACAGAATATAAAGCGGTTCTTCCCCATTAATAAAGGCTTTGATATTGGAAATATGAACCTGGGATGTTTCTCCGAGAAATCCATGTATTCCTTTAACTCCGCCACGGTTAGTGGTTAACAGCTTTTGTACTTCCGCTTTCAGCTGCCGGATTTCATTATCAGCCCCTGCTTTATTGCGGTCTATGGCTGCTAAGCGTTTCAGCAAATGATCAATTCTAATTGCATTTACCGTGTCAACTACAACAGCATCAGCCTGACCTGAAGCATCATGAACCGAATCACTCACAACATCGGTTATTTTAGAACTTACAGATGAATCATTTTTGCCTTTCCGCTTGTTCATCTCGTTCACACCGATGCCGATTCCGATCAGGCTCGCAATACCTGTAATAACAGGAACCACTATCTTTGGACTAATGTAAATAAATAAGCACCTCCTTGTCCATTACTCTGTTGATACTTTATCTAAAGACTCACGAAGTTTCCTTTTGAGTCCTTTTGATACTGGATATTTATCTATCTTTTTCAAGATGGATTTCTTTGTTTCTCCGCGCTTATACAGTTCTTTGACAACTGCATCAAAAATTGCATCGAATCCAAACTCTGCAACGCCTTCGGAAATCAGCCCGATCACTCCGAGCGTCACAATGTCACCAATCATCCCACCAGGACCAAGAGCCGCAAGTGCCGCCGTAATAGCTGCTCCTCCTGCAAGTCCGGTCGCACCAATTGCAGTTAAAAGTATGAGCCCAGGAATTCCCAGTGCAGCGATCTTTCCAACAACTTTATTCATTTATACACCCTCCGTCACATGATTCTGAGGCATGCGTCTTGGCATTCCTCTCCCTCGCAGTAAGTAGCAATTACTTCTTCTTTTACTATTGCAACCGCTTCAGTATCGACCAAAATCACTGACAGGTTCCCACGATAGGAGTTGTGACCCTTAAATTTCAGTACTGCTTCATACAATTCCAAATTATCAACCACAATAGAAGCCATTCTGTGCGGATCTGCACTTGACGTTGTAAAACGGCTTATTAACGCTCCGGCTCGATCTTCCGGAAAAACAATAATATGTTCGTCCAGCTTCTTATCTTTAGCCCAGAAAATAAGCCACCAATTCTCGATGTTATGGTCTGAAACGATAATACAGTCATCTGGTCGAACGCCTAAATTATCAATATCCTTCACATTCCCATGCTGACACAAAATTCCCTTTTCAGCTGCAGCCTTATACAGGATTCCCAGCGCCATAGCTGAAAAACGTTTCTGACGCTTTTCATATTGAAGCAGCATGTCATTCGTATATGTTAATGTTTCTTCAGGTTTCTCGTCTTTCGAAAGATGAGCTTTGCTGGCATTTTTTATACCCATGAACGTCGCCAATGCCGCCGCCATTCCTACTGGAGTAGCAGCACCCACCGTTCCGAGTACTGTACCGAGTGTAGCCACAGCTGCAACCATTCCTGCAGTTTCTGCAAGAGTATCCTCAATACGCAGATAATTGACATCACATCCGAGCACTTCAGCTAACTTATCGTAAGTTTCTTGCTTACGTGGGCGTGTATTATCCTGCTCATAAGCAATATAAGCTCGTCTTGATACTCCGATTGCAGAGGCTACTTCATCCTGAGTCATTTTCTTATTAGTACGCAATGATTTAAGCTTTTCACCAAATTTCATCTCTTGCCTCCTGCAAAGTGGCTTTTTCTTCACTCGCTAAGTGAAGTTTAACTTCACATTATTTATACTCTCAACTGCATATAATGTCAAGCCTGATTTTTGCATTTATGTAAAAGGCAGCCCTCCAACTGCCCCGGGCCTCAGCCCTAACTTGCGTATTTTCTTGCTTACAATCTTACTTATTCCTCATCTCCAGACTCATCCGTTCCCTCAGAATAATCGTCGTCCTCAACGACCTCATCAGAATCATCGTCGCTGTCATCCTCCGGGATCTCATACTCCTCAGAATCATCGTCATCCTCGGTATAATCCGCATCCGGATCAGGTCGCTGTTCAGCGGCCTTTTTCTTTTTCGCCTGCATCATGGAATATCCACCGCCGCAGGCGATCAGGATGATGAACACACCGATGATCGGCAGCACAGGAACGGACTTTTTTTCTGCCTTTGGAGGCTCCTGCTGTTCAGGCTCTTCTGTTTCAGAGGGAGCCTGAGGCGTTGCTGCAGGCTCCTCCTTCTCGGCATTGGCAGCGTCCTGCGCCGTCTGGAAGGCCTTAATCTGTTCTTCATCCATGAGTGCAAAAAGGTCTGCCTCGTCCACCATGTTCAGAAAATGCACGTTTTCCTCGCCCTTGTCATTACGGTCAATGATCAGATAGAAGTAGTTCCCGGACTTGGTAACCAGCGTGATAAACTGCTGACCGGCACCGGAGGAAGACCCAATATCATCCACCAGCGTCAGATTTCCATCTGGAGTAAGAGGGGTGGCGTTTACCGCCTGATCCATGCTGTTCATCATCAGGAACAGCAGCATTGACAGGAATTCCTCATCAATGGTTCCGCTCGCTTCTTCCTTCTTCAGCATATCCACATAGTCCTTGTACACGTAGCCGGTTCGTTCGGGAATCACGACCTGATACCAGTCACCGTCCTCACTGACCACCTGCACCTTCTCGCCGGGAAGCAGGTGACCGATGATCTCATATTCCGTGCCGGAGCCGGAACGAAGGTTCAGATAGCTTTTGACCTTGCTGCTGACCGCAGCATCCGTTCCATCCGTTTTCATGTCTGCAGTGGACCACTCCCAGTCACCAAAGGTGAAGGTGAAATTGCCGTTTTCATCCACGTCTACCTCGTAGGGAAGCTGATCCTCCGTATTCCCGGTATCCGTTGCTGCACTTTCCGTAACTGCCGCGGGATTCTTTTTACTATCATCGTTTTCAGCTGAAGCTGCAAAGCAGGTAGTGGACAGCGTGCCAAGCATCAGTGCAGCTGCCGTAAAGCCTGCCATCATTCTCTTAATATTCATTCTCCATATCCTCCTTGTTGTAGTTTTCAGGCTCGTCTGCCTGTTCAGGAAAAACGCCGACCGTGCCTTTCGCAGCCAGCTCAATGATCTGAGCCAGCTGCTCCGGAGTCAGATTGGCAGCATGAACCATGGAATGGATCACGCTGTTTTCCTCCTCACGATAACGGTTTTCCAGATCCTTTACGCGCCGGGTCCATTCGGCCTGCTTCACACGGGCACGCTTCAGATCTGCGCCGATCTTTTCAAGCTTTGTCATACATTACCTCCGTTTCATTTAATCCGGGATCCGACCGTAGCAGTAGAAATGCTGCTGCCAGTAGGCCGTGTTGATCGATGCATACGAAATCGGGTTTCCGCAATGGATCATCATGCCATTGCCGACATAAATGCCGACATGGCTGGCCCCCGATGTGTTGTAGGTTCCCTGGAAGAAAATCAGGTCACCGGGCTTTGCTTCACCTGGACGGATGATTGCACAGTGATCCATCAATCCGTTGGCTGTCATTCGGCCCACATTCCAGCCGTTTCCGCAGTGATTGATGACATAGCTGACAAATCCGGAGCAGTCAAAGCTGGTAGAGGGAGAAGAACCGCCCCAGGCATATGGGTACCCCAGATATTTCTCCGCCTCGCGGATCATGTTGGCAAAACGCGCATCGGTCAGAGCCTCGCCGGGGATGTCATACTTCAGGTATTCGTTGCTGGTCGAGACATACGGGTCATCTGCAAAGAGATATGCCTTGTTGCCCTTGGTTCGAAGCAGAACGGCATAGCGTTCCGCCTGCTCCTCATTCATCCCGCCGGACTCTGTGATCACATGGCCCAGGTTTTTATTGGTCAGGGTGACATTCAGGATGTAGTACTCATAGGGGACTTCAACCTCATATTCGTAATCCTCCTCGGTAACCTCACCGGTCTCCCGGTCTGTATGAGTCCTGGTGCCGGTTCGGGTCTCCGTCCGATACCGGATCTCGACCTTTTCCTCAAGCTTCAGCTCATACTGAAGCTCAAAGAGCGTGTGCAGCGTAGCCTGCACCTCGCTTCTTGTATAGTCCTCAAAGAGAACCGTCAGATAGGCAGCAAGCTGGTACGGATCATGGCCGATCTCATCCAGGTAGTAGTTGTATTCATCGTAGCCGGGATAGCTGGACTCAATGTTATCGATCTTGCGCTGAAGGGCTGCCTCCAATGCTTTGTAGTCATTGTTTGCGCCGATGATATCCTCGTCGTTTGCCGTAAAGGTAGTGGCGATAACTGCACCGGAGCCGCCCGGCAGGAACGCAGAACAGGAGGAAAGGGCAGACGAAACGATAATGAGCAGGATCGCCAGCGCACCGATCACAAGGAATGCCTGCGGATGCTCGGCCACATACTCCAGTGCTTTATCCTTGAATTCAGCCAGCCTCTGTCCCAGAGACTTTACGCCTGCAGCACCTTCCTTGGCTGCCGTACTTGCGTTTGCTGCGGTTTCTTCGGCGCGTCTTGCTGCCGCATATTCCTTTCGGATCGCCTTTTTCTGCTGCCATCTGGAAACAGGGTTTGAAAACTCCTCCGGATGCTCCGCCATGCGCTGCTGATAAATGGCTTCCACATTGGCCGCACCAGATTTGGTCTGCAGACGCTCTGCCTTTTCATAGGGCTTCAGCTTCTTGCTGTAAATGGCATGGTCAACGGCATGTGCACCGGCCTCCGCTGCTTCTGCAGAAGTGTTCACCGCCTGAACCGCTGTATTATCGTCCTGATTGTTGGCCGACACCTGTCCGTGGATGGTTCCAGATACGGATGCCGCAGCGGAGTGAGCTGCCGACCGGGTAAAACGGTTGCCCCTGCCGGTCAGTTCTCCCATAGGGATCTCTTGCTTTTCAAAGGTGAGGTGTACCTTCCGCTCGGCAGCTTTTTCCGCATCCAGCTTCAGCTTTCTTTTCTTCGGCGTTTTTGCAGCGGCACGGTCTGCTTTGTCGGCAGCTTTTTCCGCTTTCGAAGCAGCTTTTTTGATTTTCGGATTGGCAAGTTCATCTTCTGTGAACCGGAGCCTGGTTGCTTTTCTTGCCATACATCACCCCTCCTTCACATCTGCTACCTCGGAGAGCTTCGTGGTCATGATCCGGTAGAGCTCCAGATCCGTCGGGAAGTGATCCACAAAGGGAAGAATGACATTTCCGTAGAACAGGAGGCCTTCGCCTTCACCGGAATGGGTCACATAAGAGAGCTGATGAGGGGAAATGTTCAGCTGCTGCGCCAGGATCTGGCGGTCACCGGCAGCCTGGTTCAGCATATACACAAAATCAGAGTTCTCAAAGATGTTCTCCACCTCGCGGCTGGACAGCAGGTCTTTGACGTTCTGCGTGATGCCGGTGGGAATGCCGCCCCATTTGCGGAAGCGCTTCCAGATCTCCACGGAGTAGGCGGCAGTCTGCTCCTCCTTCAGCAGAAGGTGAAATTCATCCATATAGTAGCGGGTTGTCTTACCAGCGCTGCGGTTGGCCGTCACACGGCCCCAAACCTGATCCTGTACGATGAGCATGCCGATCTTCTTCAGCTGCTTGCCAAGCTCCTTGATGTCATAGCAGACAAAGCGGTTGTTGATGTCTACATTGGTCCTGTGATTGAACAGGTTCAGGGAGCCCTTGACGTAGATCTCAAGCGCCGTTGCCACACGGTGTGCTTCCTTTTCCTCCTGCTGCAGAAGCGCATGGTAGAGATCCTCCAGAAGCGGCATATTTTCCGGCTTCGGATCCTCGAAGTAGTGCTGATAGATCTGATGCACACAGCGGTCGATGACCGTCTTTTCAATGGGCTGCAGCCCTTCCTTGCCGCCGACGATCAGCTCGCAAAGAGAAAGAATAAAGTCCGCCTTCAGTGCCAGAGGATTATCATCCTCGGAATAGGACTCGTTGATATCCATGGGGTTGATATAGTGGGTGCTGGTCGGGCTGATCTTAATGACCTGACCTTCCAGACAGTTGACCAGCGGGGTATACTCCGCCTCGGGATCGCAGATGATGACATCATCATCGGTGACCAGAAAGGCGTTGGTGATCTCACGCTTTGCGGAGAAGGACTTACCGGAACCGGGCGTGCCGAGGATCAGCCCGTTCGGGTTCTTCAGCTTCTTTCGGTCTACCATGATCAGATTGTTGGAGAGAGCATTCAGCCCGTAATACAGGGCTTCATCGCCGTTCTGGAATAGCTCCTGCGTGGTAAAGGGGATGAAGATCGCCGTGGAGCTGGTGGTCAGCGCCCGCTGGATCTCAATCAGGTTATTCGCAAGAGGGAGACTGCTCATCAGGCCCTGCTCCTGCTGGAAGTCCAGCCTTCTCAGGTTGCAATTGTGCTTCTGGGCAATGGAGCTGGCCTGGAACACATTGTTTTCAAGCTCCTGCTCCGTCTTGCCGGTGTTCATGATGAGAAAGGTGATCAGGAACATGCGCTCGTTCTGAGACTGCAGCTCCTTCAGAAGAGCTTTCGCATCCTTGCCGTAGGTAGCCAGATCCGAAGGGATGATGTCCATGTCATATCCGGCACGGACGGCCTTCTTCTGCTCCTCGATCTTGCTGCGGTCCAGTTCGGTAATGGTGTGCTTGATCTGCTTGATGGCAGCGGTCTGGTCCACTGACTGGATGTGCATGGTGACGATCTCGCTGGTCTCCATATCCAGAAAATCCTTCAGAAGCTGGTCGGAAAGATCCGATGCCGTGATCTGCAGGTAGCTCATAGCTCCGTGGAGGCTTCCCATGGTAAAGGTCCTTCCTCCGGGGAAGGAGAAGGATGTGGGCGCGATAAAATCCTTCACGGAAAGGCCGGAACCTGCCAGCCAGTTCCAGTCGAAGTAAAAGCGGTCTTTGTCCCCCATGTGGAACATGGCGTGCATGAGCTGCAGGCGATCCTTGCCGTTCAGAACCTTTGCCACCACACCCAGACGTTTGAAGTTGTTCATCAGATTGGTCTGAACGTGATCCAGACGGGGCTTTGCCTCACGCATGGACTCGGCTTCAATGCCGAAGGTGATATATTTGGTCTTGGTCAGGCCGTTATTGCCCTGCGCAAGCTGCGTCTTCAGCATCTGGCTGTACTCATTGCGGACGCTATTGAAGTGGTCATTTCTGAAGGGAATACGGATGTTCTTTTCAAACACCTCTGCATCCGTTGCCATATTCATGAAGGACAACTCAAAGTGGATAGAGCTGTCGAAAAAATTCAGGAAGGAGCACCACTCTTCAAAGATCGCGGTCTTGTCCTCCTGCTGCGCCAGCTGGTAGTTGATATCCTGATACTGAATGGTCTTGGTGTAATACCGATCGCTCACACGGCAGATGCCATCCGGAAACATGCGCTGAAAGGGAATCGACTGCTGCGCGGTGCGGGGAATGCCGTCATCCCGCTTCGCCCGTTCGATGATCTCCTGCACCTGCCGTGCCTGCGCTTTCGTCAGATTCTTCGGCATGTTCAGATCTCTTTTTTCTGCCTTTCGGAACAGACTTTTCATCGTAAACAATGTTTTTAACCTCCATTTCTGCCTGTGCCTGACGGACCAGGACGGCATAGTAATTGTTCGTCTGATAAGGGCGAACCTTCGGCCTTACAAACTTGGCCTGAATGAACTGCTTTGCGATTTTTTCCAAAGGCTGACCGTCCCGTTCATACATACCGAGAAAGAAAAACGGCATCATGATGAGGATCATGCAGATGGATGCCATGCTGGTATTGCCGTCGGCCTTGAGCAAAAAGAAAGACGGGACACCGATCAGTGCACCCGCCCCAAAGCAGAGAAGTTGACGTTTTGTCAAATTAAATAAGATTTTGGATTTGACCCTCGTAAGATCACGGGGGACAGGAATATAAGCTGCCACTGCGAACCGGACCTCCTTCCTTAGTGTGCCGAGAATACACTCTTTGCAAGTGCACCGGTCTTAAATAACGTGAAGCACAGGAGCACGGTGTATCCGAGAATGCCCCAGATGGATCCGATGATGTCATCCGAAACAGAAATGCTCTGGATCAGCACCGCATAAATGCCGACGCAGATCATGATCAGGAATCCCTGGAACCCGAGAGCAAACAGGGAGCGGAGATAATTCTGTCCCACCATACTCTGTTCGCGGTTTCCAAAGGTGGAGAACGGGATCGGTGCCATACTGGTCATCAGGTAGATCTCGATCATTCGTCCGTAGACGATCACAAAGATCAGAACACTGAGTGCCTTGATGGTGAACTGAACGACCATACACTGCAGGAACAGCCCGAACAGCGGCCCCAGCTCCATAGCCTCCAGCGTTTCCTGCATGGTCTCCAATGCAGATGCATCCACAGCCGTACTCCCGGCAATGAGGCCTCCTGCATGATTGATCACATGCTGCGTCACATCAAATACAGCCATCACGATATTGAAGGTGTTGGTGATAAGAGTTACGGCTACAAAGGTCTTGAAGACCCACTTGAAGAAGATCCATGTTTCAAAGTTGGCAAGGTTATTGTGGTCAATGATCATCTGAATCAGTTCGTAGCAGGCAATGAATGTCAAGATCAGGCCTGCAATCGGGATAATCACTGATTCGGAAACATTCCGGATCATGGCGAAGACGCCCGGCGAGAAGTTCGCCGGAGTCGTCCCCACCTGTGTCGCAATATCGCCAACCTGAGTGTTTACCGAATCAAACAGTCCCGTCAGCTGATTCATGATTGCGGAAACAAGCAGTTCCTTTAACCATTCACCAATCTGTTCGAGTACACTGTCCAACGATTAACACCCCTTCCTTACCCGAAAAGTCCGGAAAGCAAAGGTACCAGCGTAATGCCAATGAGTGCCACACCGCCACCGGCCATGAGCTGCTTCATGCCCTGGGATTTGGCACCGGGGTTATCGTTGCCGTAGCCCTCCAGCAGGTTGATGGCTCCCCAGATACCAAGACCGGCACCGAGTGCTACAACGAGAGTCTGCAGTACACCGACTGCTGCGTTAAAAAATGCCATACGTTTTCCTCCTTTGCCCGGTTCCGAAGTTTTATTTGCGGATGACCGGACCATTTGTAATGAAAATTGTGGATTAAAAAAGCCCTTCCCGAGGCCGCATGTGCACCTGCAGCCGGAGAAGGGCAGAAAAATAGCCGGAACCGATGATCAGTCAGTTCCGGCTATGTAAGTATTTCTATATTTTTTTACTATTCAAAAATTCAACCAATTCATAGACTGTTGTTACTGGATTACTATCTCGACAGATTACAGCAACCTGATCTCTGGTTAATCGTTCCACTCGTTCCTTTGCGTACTGGATAGCTTCTGGCTGATGTTTCTGTAATTCTTCAAAAACATCCACACTCTTGCCGTAGTTTTCCAGGTAGCCTTTGCTCTTTAAGATGTCAATTACCGTGGCAGAATCTTTCAAATATCCATTCCGTTTCTCAAAATGTAGCAGATACCAATATTCAAATGCCGGATTGGAATATGCGATTTTGTACCCATGCTTCTCTGCATAAGAAATTGCTGCCTGAAGCTCTGAGTCTTTATTATCATCACAGTCGAATACGCACCAAAGCTGATCTCCGTCTTTCGGGTAATAATCTGCTTGAGAAATCAAAGCCTTTGCGTGCTTTACCAAATGTTCCGCTGCCTTATGCTTTGATGAAATCGGAATAATATCTACCAGACAGTTCCGTGAACGAAAGTGTTTGAAATAAAGCGTCTCAGTTTCTTTACCCTCACAGATAATATAAACAATCGGCTTACGTTTACGTTGTTTAACTTTGTTTGGATCATACTCTTTTCGCATCTTACTCATCAGGCATTACCTCCGATAAAGGGGATTGCACCAAAACGCCCTTGGAGATAACCCTTCCGTACATTTTCACCTTTTCGCGGCGAAAAAGATGCCAACGAGTAAAGCTCTGTCGCACAAGTCTCATCATTTTTTTCAGCAAACCAGATTTGATCTCTACGGAAAAAATTCAGGTCGAGCAGCATTGCGTCATGTGTTGTAAAAATCAGCTGCGCTCCCTTTGTATTGATGGCCTTATCCTGCACCATTTCAATCAATCGTCTGGTTAAAAGAGGATGCAGACTATCTTCGATTTCATCAACAACTAAAAGAGCTCCGTTTTCAAGTGCCTGCAGCCATCCGCCAATGCGGGCAAAAAAGTGTTGCGTACCAACAGATTCCTGCTCCATTAAAAGCTGGAAGTAGTCTGTTGTACCATCCTCGTTAATAATTCGATGTGTTGTCGTAATGACGGGGACTTTGCCCGAACTGTTCTTGATTGTAACATCGGTAATCCCAAGATCGGCAAGCAGCAATTCTTTTAAGATTCGAGCTTTCTTATCATCGCCGCTGACAATCTGAGCAACGGTTTCTGATGTGGCGGGCTCTTCCTCCATCAGGAAGGTCAACTTTTCCAGGAACCACCGATACGCATTTTCCGTCTGAGGCAGGTTCCAGTCATTAGAGG
>ERZ772880.405-NODE-405-length-40597-cov-4.099995_pt1 | contig 40597 bp, 39 predicted proteins | sample MGYA00580577_ERZ772880 | MGnify/ENA primary metagenome ERZ772880 (study PRJEB29015, sample SAMEA2737705) | human gut metagenome | biome: human gut; feature: human-associated habitat; material: faeces | place: China | collected 2012 ... | reverse complement strand
GACGAGCGGTAATGGGCTTGTCGGGGAAAATCTTGATCCAAACCTGACCGCCACGCTTGGTGTAACGGGTCATGGCGATACGGGCAGCCTCGATCTGTGCCGCAGTGATCCATGCAGGCTCAGTGGTCATCAGACCGTACTCACCGTAGGTAACTTTATTGCCGCGGGTAGCCACACCGGTCATACGACCTCTGTGCTGCTTGCGGTGCTTAACACGCTTAGGTAACAGCATTATCGATTTCCTCCTTCCCGACGATTTCTTCTCTTATTACGAGACTCATGAAGAACCTCGCCCTGGTAGATCCAAACCTTTACGCCGATACGGCCGTAAGTGGTCTTAGCCTCAACCAAACCGTAGTCAATGTCTGCACGGATGGTCTGCAGCGGGATCGTACCCTCTTTGTATGTCTCGGTACGCGCGATCTCGGCGCCGCCTACACGGCCGCTGACCTGGATCTTGATACCACGAGCGCCCAAACGCATGGTGTTGCGGATAGCGCCCTTTACTGCACGGCGGAAAGATACACGCCGCTCCAGCTGACCGGCCACATTCTGAGCAACCAAGGTTGCATTCAGATCGGGCTGCTTGATCTCAACGATGTTAATGTACACTTCGTTCAGCTCTTTGCCCAGTTTCTTGGCGCACAGTGCTCTGAGCTTTTCGATCTCAGCGCCCTGCTTGCCGATCACCATACCGGGCTTTGCGCAGTGGATGTTGATGCGCACACGCTTGGCGTCACGCTCAATCTCCACCTTAGGAACACCTGCGCCGGAAAGGGTCTCCAGCAGATACTTACGCAGCTTGTAGTCCTCTACAAGGGTATCGCCGAACTCGCCCTTCTTTGCGTACCAGCGGGAGTCCCAGTTTTTAATGACACCGATTCTGAGACCGGTAGGATTACATTTCTGTCCCATTTAACTCTTCCTCCTCGCTTAGTCTTCCATTTCCTTAACGGTAATGGTGATGTGAGATGTTCTCTTGTTGATTCTGTAAGCTCTGCCCTGGGCTCTGGCCTGAATTCTCTTCAGAGTGGGGCCGGCGCCTACGTTGCAGTCGCTCACATACAGACGGGAAACATCCATATTGTTGTTGTTCTCTGCATTTGCCATCGCGGACTTGAGCACCTTCATCACAGGCTCACAAGCGGCTTTGGGGGTGTATTGCAGAATAGCCATGGCCTTGTCGGCAGGCTGCTTTCTGATTAAATCAAGTACGATCTGAACCTTTCTGGGAGAGATACGGACGTACGTTGCTTTTGCTGTAGCTTCCATAATAAATCTCCTTTCCGATTACTTAGATGACTTGGAGCCTGCGTGGCCTCTAAATGTTCTGGTGGGCGCGAACTCACCCAGCTTATGGCCGACCATGTCCTCGGTCACATAGACCGGTACATGCTTTCTTCCGTCGTGAACAGCAAAGGTATGACCTACGAATTCAGGGAAGATTGTGGAACTTCTGGACCAGGTTTTGATAACCTGCTTGTCGCCCTTAGCGTTCAGGGCTTCAACCTTTTTGAACAGGCTTTCTTCAACATAAAAGCCCTTCTTGGCACTTCTACTCATTTAATCTTCTCCTTTCTTCTTATTTACCGTTGCGACGGCGAACGATCATCTTGTCAGACTTTTTCTTCTTGCTGCGGGTCTTATAACCCAGAGCAGGCTTGCCCCAAGGGGTGCAAGGACCGGGACGGCCGATGGGGGACTTACCTTCACCACCACCGTGCGGGTGGTCGTTGGGGTTCATTACAGAACCACGAACAGTGGGACGGAAGCCCATATTGCGCTTACGACCGGCCTTACCGATCTTCACATTTGCATGATCGGCGTTGCCAACCACGCCAATGGTAGCCATGCAGTTGCAGGGCACGTTGCGCAGCTCGCCGGAGGGCAGACGCAGCAGTGCGTACGGACCTTCCAGAGCCATCAGCTGTGCGCCGTTACCGGCAGAGCGAGCCAGCTGTGCGCCGTTACCGGGATACAGCTCCACGTTGTGTACCATGGTACCAACGGGAATGTTCTGCAGCGGCAGAGCGTTACCGGCCACGATGTCTACATCCGTACCGGCTACCACGGTGTCGCCTACCTTCAGGCCTTCGGGAGCGGTGATGTAGCTCTTCACGCCGTCCTCATACTGGATGAGAGCGATGTGTGCGCTTCTGTTGGGATCATACTCAATGCTCTTGACCTCAGCGGGAACATCGAACTTGTTGCGCTTGAAGTCGATCACACGGTATTTTTTTCTGTTACCGCCGCCACGATGACGAACGGTGATTCTGCCATAGGAGTTGCGGCCGGACTTTTTGTTCAGCGGCTGAAGCAGAGAACGCTCCGGAGCAACCTTGGACAGAGAAGAGTAATCGGTAACCGACATATTCCGTCTGGACGGCGTAGTCGGCTTATAAGTTTTGATTGCCATTCTTATTTCTCCTTTCCGGATAACTTTGCGAAAGGATGGCTCCTTTCATACCTCATCACCCGAAATCATGGTTGTCTTAGTGTTTGTATATATAATGTATAAGAGATTACATCATATCGTTGAAGAACTCAATCTCCTTGGAGTCCTCGGTGAGGGTAACCACAGCCTTCTTCCAAGAGGGGGTGTAACCCACATTGGCGCCCTGGCGGCGCTTCTGACCTCTTACATTCAGGGTGTTTACTTTCTTCACCTTGGTGCCGGGGAACAGTTCCTCAACAGCCTTCTTGATCTCAATCTTGCCGGCGTCTTTGGCAACTTTGAAGGTATATTTCTTCATCATGATGCCGGTCATGGACTCTTCCGTAATGATCGGCTTAATGATAATGTCCTGTGCAGTTTTCATTATGCATATACCTCCTCGATCTTCTTGGCGGCGTCCTTCAGAACAACGAAGCTGTCGCAGTTGAGGATGTCATACACGCAAAGGGTGTTGACGGTCACAACCTTAACGCCGGCGATGTTCCGTGCGCTCTTATAAATCTTCTCGTCCTTATCTGCGGTGACGATCAGGGTCTTCTTGGCAGCCTTCAGCTTGGTGAGCATCTCGACCACAGCTTTGGTCTTAATGTCTTCCAGCTCTACCTTGTTAACTACCATCATCTCCTCAGCAGCAACCTTGCTGGACAGCGCGGACTTCATAGCCAGTCTGCGCACCTTCTTGTTGATGCTGATGCCGTATGTTCTGGGCTTCGGGCCAAGAGCAATACCGCCGTGGGTCCACTGCGGGCTTCTGGTAGAACCCTGACGGGCACGACCGGTGCCTTTCTGTCTCCAGGGCTTTGCACCGCCGCCGCTGACCTCAGAACGAGTGAGAGTTGACTGTGTGCCCTGACGCTGGTTAGCCAGATAGCTGACCACTGCAAGATGCATTGCGGATTCGTTCGGCTCAATGGCGAAAACGGAATCTGCAAGTTCCAATTTAGAAGTTTTCTTACCTTCCTGGTTATAAACCTGAACCTGTGCCATTTTAATCTCTCCTTTCGTTAAGCTTTCACTGCGTCAGCGATGACAACAATGCCGCCCTTGGGGCCGGGAACGGCGCCCTTGATGGCGATAAGGTTATTCTCGGCATCCACCTTAACAACCTCGAGGTTTTGAACGGTTACGGTCTCGTGACCCAGGTGACCTGCCATCTTCTTGCCCTTAAATACGCGAGAAGGACTGGAGCAGGCACCCAAAGAACCGGCGTGACGGGCGTTGGGGCCGGTACCGTGGCTCATTCTCAGACGAGAGAAGTTCCAGCGCTTAATGGCGCCTGCGGTGCCCTTACCCTTGCTGGTGCCCTTCACATCGATCTTTTCGCCGGGAGCGAAAATATCGGCCTTCAGGATGTCACCTACATTCATTGCGGAAATGTCGTCCAGACGAAATTCCTTCAGTGTCTTCTTGGGAGCCACATCGGCTTTGTCAAAATGACCTTTCATCGGTTTATTGACGCGTGTGATCTTCACATCGCCAAAGCCCACCTGAATGGCCTCATAGCCGTCGTTCTCCATTGTCTTCTTTTGGGTAATCGTGCAAGGACCGGCCTCCACAACGGTTACAGGGATTGCATGACCCTGTGCGTCGAAGACCTGGGTCATGCCGATTTTCTTACCGATAAGACCTTTCTTCATGTTTATTCCTCCTTTGGTTATTGGTTGGGTCTCCCCAACATGACCTCGACCGGGTTGCGATCTGTTTTCAGTTCAATTAGAGCTTAATCTCGATCTCAACGCCTGCCGGGAGCTCAAGACTTGTCAGCGCTTCCACCGTCTTGTTGGAAGGTCTGAGAATGTCGATGAGTCTCTTGTGTGTTCTCTGCTCAAACTGCTCACGGCTGTCCTTGTACTTGTGTACAGCACGCAGGATGGTAACAACTTCCTTCTCTGTGGGAAGCGGGATGGGACCGCTCACCTGAGCGCCGGTGCGCTTTGCGGTGTCTACGATCTTCTCCGCAGCCTGGTCCACCAGGTTGTGGTCATAACCCTTCAGTCTGATGCGGATCTTAACTTTACTTGCTGCCATGTGAAATTCCTCCATGAATTTTGATGGTGCGAGCAACCATTGTTTGACTACCCACCCGTGTGTTTCAACCCTTACCGTAAATAAAGCCGAATGAAGGCAGTTCATTCGGGCACGGTTACACGGTGCACAGCGCGTTCGCAAGTCACGCTCTGCAGGGACCCCTTACGGTCCGCGTCGTACAATGATTCGTTTCGCCCGGTTTGAAATCGGACATACTCCGCCGAAATTACCGCTCTGGGTAGGAGCGCAACCTCCGGCATCAACGCATATCTGGTTGTGTGTTGCGGTGTCTATATATTATATATATAATACGCCCAATCACACGCAGGCAATATTATATTATATAGAGCCCCTGCTGTCAAGCCTTTTTTTGAAGTTCTTTGGAATTTTTTTCATTGTGCAAAATGACAGAAAATCCGGCTCCATTTTTGTAAAAATCACCAAAGCAGAACCACCTGTTTTTTGGTGTCTCTCCCCTGTCGAACCACAAGATGTAGTTGCCGTTCTCCATATTTAGTAAGAAACGCCCCGCGCCGTGGAAAAATTTCGTCGCGTCGCTTTGACCGAATTTTTGAAAAATTTAATTTTTGGCAGCAAAAGTTATACGACATTGTACCAATAAAATAAACGCAGCGCCCAAGCCGATCGGCCTGAACGCTGTGCAAATCGCTATATTATAGTATGTTTATATATAAGGGCTACTTGAGCTTGGCAATGGTCACGCCGTTCTCGCCCTCGCCGTACACCCCCAGCCGATACTCGGCTACATTGGGGTGGTGGCGCAGTTCTTCCTGTACGGCGGTACGCAGCGCACCGGTACCTTTGCCGTGGATAATGCGCACCTCGGATATGTTATTGAGCACGCACTTATCAATAAACAGACCCAGGTTGCCCAGGGCTTCCTCTACCGTTTGGCCTCGCAGATCCAGCTCGGTTTTTACATCCGCGTCTGCCCGGGAGGTGGTGCGCCGCAGGGTGCGCTGACCGGTGATCGGCGCTTTTTTCTTGGGCGGCAGCAGGCGCAAATCCGTGGGTTTGACCCGCGTTTTCAGCATACCGGAGGAAACCAAGATCTTACTGCCCAGTTCCAGCACGTCGCCCTCACCAATGCCCTTGATGAGCACATGGTCCCCTACCTGCAAGGGGCGGGGTAACTTATAATCCGCATCCCAATCGGTGTTCAGCCGGTTGGGGTTCACAATATCGTCCAACTCACCCAAGCGATTTTTGATCTCCCGCCTGGTCTTGCGAGCCAGTTCCGTGGCGTTGGTGACAGTCTGCTCTTTCTTCAACTGTTCCAGCTGGAGCAGGAAGTCCGAAGATGTGCGTTTGGCAGCATCTACCAGCCGCTGCGCCTCTCGCTTAGCCTTGTCCAATTCTCGATCCCGCAGGGTGTCGATCTTGGACTTTTCTTCTCTGGCCTTGGCAGCCAGCCGCTCCGCCTCTTGCCGTTCCTTGGACGCCGCTGCCCGCTCCTCGTCCAGTGCCTTTCGAGCGCTCTCCAGGTTCTCCAGCACAGACTCAAACTGCCGGTTCTCCGAGCCGACAATTTCCTTAGCCGCCCGCACTACCGCCGGATCCATGCCCAGGTGCTCCGTAATGGCAAAGGCGTTGGACCGACCGGGCACACCGATCAGCAGCCGATAGGTCGGCCGCAGGGTCTCCACATCAAACTCGCAGCAGCCGTTACTGACCCCGGGCGTATCCAGCGCATAGGCTTTCAGCTCCGCATAATGGGTGGTGGCGGCAATGTGCGCTCCCTTTTGGCGCAAATATTCAATGACAGACACTGCCAGCGCTGCGCCCTCGATGGGATCCGTCCCGGCGCCCAGCTCGTCGATCAGCACCAGGGAGTCTTTGTCCGCCTTTCCCATAATATCAATAATATTCACCATATGAGAGGAGAAAGTGGACAGGTTTTGGGCAATGCTCTGTTCATCTCCGATATCCACCAAGATTTGACGGTACAGCGCCAGTTTGCTGCCGTCTGATACCGGAATCAACAACCCGCAGCCCACCATCGCCGTCAGCAGGCCCAGGGTCTTTAAGGTCACCGTCTTGCCGCCGGTATTAGGGCCGGTGATCACCAGAGTATCATAGTCCGTGCCCAGGGTAATATGCACCGGCACCACCCGCTCTTTATCAATCAGCGGATGGCGGGCATTTTTCAAATCCGTTACGCCCTCGGTGTTCAGTTGGGGACGAGCGGCTTTCATTTGGTACGCCAAGTGCGCCTTGGCAAAGATCAGGTTCAGCCGCACAGCACTGTCATAACTGTGGCGCACGCTCTCTGCAAAAGTGCCTGCCTCTGCAGACAGCTCAAAGAGAATGCGCTGCACCTCTTCCCGCTCCCGGCCCTCTAACACCTTAATGTCATTGTTGGCGTCCACCACCGCCGCCGGCTCGATAAACACCGTAGCGCCGCTGGAGGAGGTGTCATGCACCAGACCGGGCACCTCGCCCCGGTGCTCCGCCTTTACCGGCACCACAAAGCGCCCGCCACGCTGAGTGACGATGGGCTCTTGCAAGAATTTTTGGTAATGGGTGGAGTGGATCATACCATCCAGCCGTTGCCGAATGGCCGCCGCCTTGGCCTTAATCTTCCGACGAATGTCGTAAAGTTCTTCCGAGGCCTTGTCCGCCATTTCCTCCGGACTGACAATGCAGGTAAAGATCCGGTTCTCCAAATATTTGTTCACCGTAATGCCGTCAAAAAAGAAATTCAGGGACGAGCTTGTGCCCGCCAAATGGCCGTGCCAGTCGTCCAGAATGCGCAGCGCCCGCAGGGTGTCACCCACCTGCAGCAACTCCGTCATATTCAGGCACCCGCCGGCTGCCGCCCGCTGCAACGGACCGTTTACATTATGCAGCCCGCCAAAAGACGGCGCGCCGAACCGGGCCAGCATAGAAAAAGCGTCCTCCGTCTGATCCAGCAGGAGAGCAATCTCCCCCGGGTCTGCCGCAGGGCGCAGCGCCAATGCCGCCTCTTTGGCGTCGTCACAGGTGGTCTGTTCCGCCAAAAGGGCAAGCACCTTATCCAGTTCCAAGGTTTGTAAATTTTTATCCATATCTCTATCCATTATGATGCTATGTAGTCGCGTCCCCGGCTTGCAGGGACTTGTAGAATTCCAGTGTGGTAAAGCGCCGGTCCAGCCGCCGCAGGGTGTACTGCTCCGTCACCCGGCCCAGCAGTGCCATTTGCTCCGGCGACAGAGAAAAGCCAAAAATACGCCCCGGCTCCGTCAGACAAATGTAGCGCACGGCGGTCATCACCGTCTTGGGTACCGCCACGGCGCCTGCCTTGGGACAATTCTCACAGTAAATGCATCCCCCGTCCACATCAAAGTACATCACCGGTGTTTCGTAAGTCCCGCAGTTGGCACAGGCCAAAATATTGGGCATATAACCGGAGATGGACAGGGCACGCAGTTCAAACACCGCCTTGATCTGCACCAGCGGCTTGGTGCCCTTGCACAATAGGTGCAGGGTGTTCAGCAGCAGGCGCAACAATTCCGGCGCCGGTTGTTCCTCCGCCGCCAATTCGTAGCTAAGCTGAGCAAAATATTGGGCTGCTGCCAGCCGATCAATATCCTGCCGCAAGCCAAAAAACACCTCAATGGGTGCCGCACTGTCTACCGTATAGGCGTCGCGCCCACGGTACAGGGCGAACTCGCCATAGCAAAAAAGAGAGGTGGCAGCGGCACGCCGATTCTTCAGCTGCTTGCCGCCTCGCACAAACGCACGCACCAGCCCGTGATCCGCCGTCAGCAAAGTCACCAGGCGATCATTCTCCCCGGTGGTCTGCTCCCGTATCACTAACCCTTTGGTGGTACTGTTCATGCCCCTCTTGTCGTTCCTCTTCCTTGTATTTCAAATAATCGGCCACACGGCCGGTTTGTATAAACTGTTGCCAGCTGTTCTCTGCCATCGACATAGGATCACCGTTTTTATTGTATCCTATGCGTGCAACGCCATTTGTGCCAAATTCATCCAAGGACAAAATCCAACACCGCAGCGGCAAAAAATCAATTTATTCGTTATCCAAACCAAAGTTGTGGATCAGGCCCTCACGGTTGCGCCAGTCCTCTTTCACCTTAACCCAGGTGTGCAGATTGACCTTGATCCCGAAAAAGCGCTCCATATCCTGCCGAGCAAATGTGGCGATCTTCTTAAGCATAGCGCCGCCCTTGCCGATGACCATACCCTTATGGCTCTCCCGCTCGCAGTAAATGGTGGCATCCACATCCAAGCAGCTGCCGTCCGGGCGTTCTTTCATCTTCTCAATGGCAACGGCAATGCCGTGGGGAATCTCCTTATCCATCAGGCGCAGAATCTTCTCCCGGATCATTTCCGCCGCCAGCACTCGCTCCGGCTGATCCGTCAAGGTATCGTCCGGAAAAAAGTGGGGTGACGGCAGCGCCAGGCGTTCCATCTCCGTCAGCAGATCCTGCATACCCTCGCCGGTCTGGGCGCTGCAAGGCACCACAGCCGTAAAGTCATACAGCCCTGCCAACTGGCCGATGCGGGGAGCCAGTTCCGTCTTGTCCCGCAACATGTCAATTTTGTTAATGGCCAGGATCACCGGCAAGCGCTGCTTTTTGCACATTGCCAGCAGTTCTTGCTCCTTGTCGTTGAGCTCGCCCTTAGGCTCCACCACAAACAGGCAAGCGTCCACGCCGCCTACCGTGTCGCCTACCGCCTGATTCATATGCTCGCCCAGCTTGTTGTGGGCATGGTGAAAACCGGGAGTGTCCGTAAACACCAACTGCACCTCGTCCCGAGTCAGCACGCCCATGATCTTGGTACGGGTGGTCTGTGGCTTAGAAGACACAATGGCGATCTTGCTGCCGGTAAGTCGGTTCAAAATAGAAGATTTGCCCACATTGGGCTTGCCGATAATGGCGATAAATGCAGATCGGGTCATGACTCGTCTCCCATGTAATAGCTACTGTCCCGCTTCCAGCCGATTTGGGTCAGCACGGTTTCTTCCTTTTCGCGCATACGCACTTCTTCCAGTCCGCCCTGCTCATGGTCGTAGCCCAGCAGGTGCAGCATGGAATGGACGGTCAAAAAGCCGATCTCCCGCTGCAAGGGGTGATTATACAGCTCTGCCTGCTCCATGGCTTTCTCCATAGAGATCACAATATCCCCCAGCAGCTTGGCGCCGGTGTCGTGGTTAATGTCGTACACACCGTTCTCCCCCAGAGGGAAGCTAAGTACATCCGTCTCTCTGTCGATGTTCCGATATTCTTTGTTCAGCTCACGGATCTGTTCGTTATCCACAAAGCGCACGCTCACCTCTGCACTGCCCTCGAAATGCTCCAACTCCAGCACGGCGTGGCAACAACGGCGGATCAGCAACCGAATACCGGTAGGCACCTTCACTGCCTTTTGATCGTTTGAAATGACCACTTTTACAGATTCCATTACTTGTTTTTCTCCTCATATTTTTCATACGCCCGAATAATGTCCTGCACCAATCGGTGGCGCACCACATCCTTCTGGCTGAATTTATGAATTTCAATATCATCTACATGCTTTAGAATGTCCATCACCTTCACCAACCCGGAGCGCTTGCCCTCCGGCAGGTCAATCTGGGTAATGTCGCCGGTGACCACCATTTTGGAGTTGAACCCCAGGCGGGTCAAAAACATTTTCATCTGCTCCGGCGTGGTGTTTTGGGCCTCATCCAGAATAATAAAACTGTCGTCCAAGGTACGCCCACGCATATAGGCCAGCGGCGCCACCTCGATAGCGCCTCGCTCCTGGTAGCGCTGAAAACTCTCAGCCCCCAGCATATCAAACAGCGCGTCATATAACGGGCGCAGGTACGGGTCCACCTTGCTTTGCAGATCGCCGGGCAGGAAGCCCAACTTCTCCCCCGCTTCCACCGCCGGGCGGGTCAAAATGATCCGGTTCACCTCTTTGGCACGAAAGGCGGTAACCGCCATTGCCACAGCCAGGTAAGTTTTGCCGGTACCGGCCGGGCCCACGCCAAAGGTGATGGTGTTTTTGGCAATGGACTCGCAGTACCGCTTTTGGCCCACGGTCTTTGGCTTCACCGGGCGACCCTTGGCCGTCACGCACACCGAGTCCGTGGTCATGGAGGAGAGCACCTCCTCGTTGCCCTCGCCCACCAGCGAGATCACATAGCGCACATTCTGCTCCGTCAGTTGCTCGCCTTTGTTAATTAGGGTCAGCAGTCCGTTCAGCGCCCGGGCAGCGGCGGCCACATTCTCTGCGTCCCCCACCACCTTCAGGTCTGCGCCCCGGCAGGTGATGGTCACACCGTACTCCCGCTCCAATAGCTTTATGTTTTCATCGAAGCTGCCAAACAGGTTCGCTGCCTGTTCCATCGCTTCAAAGGTGATTACCTGTTCTGTCATACTTTAACTTCTGCCTTTATCCGTTCAATTCTGCGCTCCTCTACCCCGCAAACGGTAAAGAGCACATTCTCATAATCCACCGTTACCGGCTGGGTCTCCTTGCCGGTGGGAAGATAGCCCAGGCGGCTGATCAAAAAGCCTGCCAGGGTGTCATAATCCCCCTCCGGCAAGGGCACGCCCAGCGCCTTTTCCGCGTCATCCATATCTACCGAGCCATCAAAGGTGAAGGTGTGCTCCCCGGTTTGGATTACATCCGCCTCTTCCTCGTCGTACTCGTCCATAATATTGCCCACAATGCTTTCCAGAATATCCTCCATGGTCACCAGCCCGGCAGTGCCGCCGTACTCATCCACCACAATGGCCATCTGGATACGCTTGTCCGTCATCGTGGCGAACAGCTTGCCGCAGGGAATACTCTCCGGTACAAACAGCGGCTCCCGCACATAGTCCGTCAGCCGGGTGCCCGCCGGCACAGGCTTACCCACAAAGGGCAGCAGGTCTTTTACATAGAGAATACCCTGCACATTATCCAGATCCTCGCGGAATACCGGGATCCGGGAGCACCCTGCCTCCAATGCAAAGGCGGCGGCATAACCGATGGTGGCCGTCTCCTCCACTGCCTCGATCTCTGTGCGATGGGTCATAATATCCTCCGCACAAAGTCGGTCAAAATCAAAGATATTGTGGATCATCTCCCGCTGAGACGCTTCCAGTTCTCCTTTGGCCTGGTCCTCGTCCACCAGCTGGCGAATTTCCTCTTTCGTTGTGCTCTCGCGCTTAAATAATCGGTCAATCAGGCTGTTCCCGCCCATAATGGCCCCTGCCTCCTGTGCAACACAAATTTTTCCGTTTATTTATTATATACACTTTATTTTAGATTGTCAAATATGTTAAAATATAAAGCAGAAAGGCAGGTAGCTATGATAGACGATTTGCTGACGGAAGAGAATGTTTGGGACCGACTGCGCCGGGAGGGCAAGCCCCTGGTGCTCTATGGCATGGGCGACGGGGCGGAGAAAATCAATGCCGTGTTAGAAAGCAAGGGAATGCACATCACTGCGGTCTTTGCCAGTGATGATTTTGTGCGAGGCCAGTCTTTTTTAGGCCACACGGTGCAGCGCTACCGGGAGGTGTGCGCGCAATTTACGGACTTTAATGTGGTACTGGGCTTTGCCAGCCAGCGTCCGGAAGTACTGGAAAACATCGCCCGGATCAATCAGGAGCACCCGGTGTATGCACCGGATATTCCGGTGGCCGGCGTAGGGCTGTTTACCCGGGAATACGCCGCTGCCCACCGGGCGGAAATAGAGACTGTTTACGCCAAATTGGCCGATGAGGAGAGCCGCCGGGTGTATCATTCCGTATTGCGTTACAAAATCAGTGGTAAAGTTGATTACCTTTACAATTCATTTGCAAATATGGACGAGATTTTTACCGAAATTTTGCAAGTGAACCAACAGGAGATTTTGGTGGATATGGGCGCTTATAACGGCGACACAATTCGCCAATTTTTGCAGTATTCGTGCGGAAAATACAAATCCATTTACGCCTTGGAGCCGGATGGCAAAAACTTCAAAAAGCTGTGCCGTTCCATTGAGTGTATGCAAGGCGTTCACCTTTACAATAAAAGCGCCTGGGACCGGCAGACCACTTTGCATTTTAACGCCTGCGCCGGGCGCAATTCCCACCTGTCGCCCACCGGTACGGCGGTGGAAGCCACGGATCTGGACAGCCTGCTACAAGGCGCGCCGGTGACCCTGCTGAAAATGGACATTGAGGGCAGTGAAAGCAAGGCGCTGACCGGCGCCGCCCACACCATTATCACCTGGCGGCCCAAACTATATGTATGCGCCTACCATCGCAACGAAGATTTGTTCTCCCTACCGCTGCAAATTCTAAGCCTTTGCCCGGACTACAAGCTGTACTTCCGCCACAGTCCGTACATTCCGGCGTGGGAAAGCAATTTTTACTGTATTCCGACCCATTTGGACGACAACGACCATTAATGCCCCGCTGCATTGACAAGGCCTTTTATAAATTATATAATAGGTTTTACGGCTTATGAAACGAAGCGTCCTCTTTGGAGGGCAGTTAGGAATGTCTATGCTGACCATCGCAATACCGCAGTTCGTAGAGAACCTGCGCAAAAACATACAAGGGGTAGAAACCACTGAAGAACTGCTGATCCGCACGCTGATCGCTGTGGGGAGCGTTGTGGTACTGCTTCTGTTACGGAATATCATTTCCGGGGGAATACTCACCGTCATTGGCAAGACCTTTTGCCGCCGCAAACCCCGGGTGCAATCGCTGATTAAAGACGGACTGAAAAAGCCCCTGGCCTTTTTCTTGGTACTGGCCGGCATTGCCCTGGGTCTGCAAATCATTGCCCCCTCCGGAGAGCTACATAAGATCGGCCTGTTTCTCATTAAGGCCGGCGGCATTGTGTGCGCCTGCTGGGGCGGCGTGCGCCTACTGAACGGCGAGCTGGACAATTATACCTTTGACACGGCAGCCGGCGGGGACAAAACTCGGCTGACCGCCTTTCGCTTTATCTCCAATGTAGCCAAGATCGTGATCATCTGCATCGGCGCACTGCTGGTGCTGGAACTGCTGGGCTACTCCGCCACACGCATTTTTGCCGCTTTAGGCATCGGCGGCGTGGCTGTGGCTTTTGCCTGCAAAGATGCGGTGGAGAACCTGATCTCCGGCTTTATCATTGTATTTAACAAGCCGTTTCGCGTGGGGGACTTTATCACCGTTGGAGAATTAAGCGGTACGGTGGAGGACATTGCCGTGCGCTCCACCACCCTGCGAGCGCTGGACGGCAGCCGTTATGTGCTGCCCAATACAGCCCTGACCAATCAGAGCATTATCAACTATGCGGATATGGAAAAGCGACTGATCGACCAAACTTTCACTTTGCATTATAAACACAGCCGCACGGACTTAGAGCGGTTTGAGCAGGATCTGCGAGCACTGTTGCAGGCCGATCCGGCAGTCGTACAGGACGATATTCGAACAGATTTTGTGAATTACGGCGCCCACGGCATGGATGTGCAGGTGTACTATTATGTGATCGCCCCCACCGTAGTGGAGCTGGGGCAAATCAAAAATCGTTTGAACCTGCAAATCAAAGAGCTTCTGGACAAAGAGGGCTTTGAACTGGCATACAATTCTGCCACCGTTTACTTGGAGCAAGAGATGGAGGGCAAGGAGCAATGATGTTTGTTGTTTACGGTGTAATTATCTTTCTTGCTTCCGGCATCGGCGCCTTTTTAGGCGGTGGCTCCGGGGTGATTATTAAACCGCTGCTGACCCTGCTGGTAGACGACACCACCGAGGTCATCAACTTTATCTCCTCCGTGTCCGTTTTTGCCATGAGTTGCAGTTCCACCGTAAAGCACTTGCGCGCCAAGACCAAGGTGGACTTTAAGACCGTGCTGCTGATCTCTGCCGGGTCTATTTTAGGCGGCTTTGCAGGCAAGCACATTTTTGATCTGTTTAACCGACTGCTCAGCGACAACCTGGCTATGGCTTACCAGGCTGTTCTGTTGGCCTGTCTGCTGGCAGTGGCTCTATGGTATGTGAACAAGGGCAAAAAGAGTTTTCACTTAAAGAACCCGATCACCATTCTGCTTGGTGGCGTCGTACTGGGCATTCTGTCCAGCTTCTTGGGCATTGGCGGCGGGCCTATCAACATTATGTTCTTCCTGCTGTTCTTCTCTATGAGCATGAAGGAAGCCACTGTGTACAGCGTGGCTGTCATCTTCTTTAGCCAGCTGTCCAAGCTGGTGACCTATGTAGCCACCGCCACGGTGCCCAAGTTCGACTACCGCATTCTGCTGATTGCGGCCCCGGCAGCTGTGATCGCCGGTATCATTGGCGCAGCACTGAATAAAAAGGCCAACAACAAGATCGTCACCCGGGTATTTTCCGCGGTGCTGGGCGTATTTATCTGCCTGAATATCTATAATGCAATCACCGGCTTTATGGCCGGATAAATAAAAAGACAATACGCTGCGCCCTCGGGTGCAGTTCAGGAACAGGAGTTGAACATGGCAAAGCGTAAGAACATCATCTTCTACTTCAGCGATCAGCAGCGGTGGGATACCGTCAATGAAACAGTGACCCCTAACCTGATGCAGCTGGCCAAAGAGGGCACCCTCTTTGAGAACAACTTTACCTGCCAGCCGGTGTGCGGCCCGGCCCGTGCCTGCCTGCAAACCGGTGTGTATGCTACCCAGTGTGGCTGCTACTGGAACGGCATTCCCCTGCCGGAAAGCATTACCCCGCTGGCCCACTACTTTAACGAAGCCGGGTATGACACTGCTTATGTGGGCAAGTGGCACTTGGCCTCTGACCGGCTACCGGGGATCGGCACCCACTGCGAGGCCACGCCGGTACCGAAAGAAAAGCAGGGCGAGTACCGCTACTGGCGGGCAGCAGATGTGCTGGAATTCACCAGCCACGGCTACGACGGCTACATCTTTGACGGCGACGGCAACAAGCTGGACTTTACCGGCTACCGGGCTGACTGTATCAACGACTTTGCCCTGGAATACCTGGAGAGCGGACGGGAGGCAGACAAACCCTTCTTCCTATTTATCAGCCAGCTGGAGCCCCACCACCAAAACGACCACCATCATTACGAGGGCTATAAAGAGACCGTCAATCAATACAAGGACTATCCTCTGCCCCCGGACCTCACCTTCCTAAAGGGTGACTATAAAGAGATGTACCCGGACTATATCTCCGCCATCAATCGGTTGGACTATAATGTGGGCCGCCTGGTGCAAAAGCTCAAGGATCTGGGCATTTATGACGACACGGTGATCATCTATTCCTCAGACCACGGCAGCCACTTTAAGACCCGCAATTTGGAATACAAGCGCTCCTGCCACGACAGCGCCACCCACACCCCGCTGATCATCAAAGGCGGCGGCTTTGACGGCGGCAAGGCAGAGAACCGGCTCACCTCCCTCATCGACCTGCCCCCCACTTTCCTGAGCCTGGCGGGCATTCCCATACCGCCCAGTTACATGGGCAAGGATCTGTGCCAAATGCAGCAGACGACACAGCCGCTTCACGACTGTGTGTTTATGCAGATCAGCGAAAGCCAGTGCGGCCGCGCCATTCGTACGGACCGGTTCAAATACGCGGTGCGCACCTTAGCGCCTACCGGCTATCTGAAGTACAATGCCGGTGTATACTTTGAGGATTATCTTTATGATTTGGAGAAGGATCCCATTGAGCGCTGCAACCTGATCCGTGATCCCCGTTACAGCCATGTGCGCCAGGAGATGAAATACCTGCTGCTGCGTGAAATGAAAAATGCCGGAGAAGCCGCACCTGTGATTCTCCCCGCCCTGAAAGTGAGGAAAAAATAATGAACGAACCCCAAAAGAAATACCTAACCACCAGGGAGCGGATATGCTTTACCGTGGGTGCCTTCGGCCGCTCCGGTATTTACACGCTGATGTCCATGTTTACCTTGGTATTCTTCCAAAACGGCGCCGGGCTGTCCCTGTCTCAAGGTACCACAATCATCTTGATTGGCCGTATCTTTGACGCTCTCAATGACCCGGTGATGGGCATGATCGTAGATCGCACCAAGTCCAAGTGGGGCAAAATGCGGCCCTATCTGCTGTTTGCACCGGTGCCCATTGCCATTTGCACCATATTGCTGTTTACTGCGCCCTTTAAGGAGGGTTCCACCGCCGCTTTTGTGTGGGCGCTGGTCACCTACATTCTGTGGGGCGTGGCCTTTACCGTGCAGGATGTGCCTTTCTGGGGCCTGTCCTCTGTGATTACCCCACTGGAGAGTGAGCGTACTTCCTTTATTTCCACCGCCCGCCTGGGCTCCACCTTCGGTGGCATTCTGCCGGCGTTGCTGGTGCCCATTCTGTACCAGAGCAACATGGGCTATAACAAAGGTTTCTTTGTAGGCGCCTTGATCTTTGCCCTGCTGGGCTGCGGGCTGTCCATTCTCATCTTCTTTGTATCCAAAGAGCGCGTGCCCAAGATGGACCACACCCCCTCCTTCAAGGAGACTTTTGTGGTGCTGGGCAAGAACAAGCTGCTGCTGATCGTTATTGCCGCTTCCGTTCTGGGCTCCACTATGGTTACCGCCAACCAATGCGCGGACTATATCGGCAATTACATTATTATTCAGAATTATACAGACTTCCGCCAGATCTTTATGGACTTCCTGCCCGGCGCACAAAGCACCCTGGTACCCAATGTGGACGCTGCGGCAGCCTATGACTTCTGGATTCCCCGGGGCACTATCGTCACCACTCTGACCGTAGCCATCGGCGTGGGCATGGTGCCGGCCATGGCCATCTTCCCCCTGCTGCGCAAGAAGTTCAGCTTAAAGCAGATCTACATCGGCTCCGCCTTGTTCGGCTTTGCCGTGCACGGCCTTTGCTATGTGATTTTGGCACAAGATGTAACCAAGATCAACATCTTTATCCTGTGGATTTTCCTGTTCCTGATGGGTCTGCCCCTTGGCATTTACAATGTGATTACCTACGCGCTGATTGCCGACTCCATCGACTATTTGGAGTGGAAGACCGGCGAGCGCCAGGAAGGCGTGTGCTTTGCATTCCAAACCTTCCTGTCTAAGGTAAACGCCGCGATTGCCACCTTCGTGTTCGGTCAGCTGCTGGCGCAAACGGACTTTAAGGCCGTAGACAAATCCCTGGTGGATAACGCCGGGCGTCAAATCTTCTTTGAGCAGTCTGGCAGCACCCAAAAAATGCTGCTGGCGCTGGTGACCATTGTACCGGCTGTGGGCTTTATCCTGACCATCATTCCCATGTTCTTTAACAAGTACACCGGCAAGGTGAAGGCCCAGGCCCAGGCTGAGCTGGAGGCTAAGCGCGAAAAGCTGATGGAAAGCGAAGAAGCCTAAATACCATGAAAATCATAAAAAGCGCTTCCTGCGGGAAGCGCTTTTTATTACCCATTTCTTTGTATTTCCTATTTAGCAGCAGCGCACACTGTCCTTGTCCTTTCGCGCGGCCTGAGAGCAGCTGTATTCACGCTTTTTGTCTTTTACGCGTAACGATATCAACGATCGGCAAAAAAACGCACAGAGGGATTGCTGTGCCGTCCTTGCACAGTTTTGAAAGCCCCTTTTCTAAAGGGCAAGGCAAAGAACGCACAAAAAAGCACCGCCGCAGCGGTGCTTTTGTTTTTATTGGTTGATCTTATTCAGCGTTGTCCTCGCCCTTAGCGGCGCGCTTAGCCACCAACTCACTCAGGATACGGCTATGCTCTTTATCGGACATTGCATACTTAATGGTGGGCAATGCGGAGAGAACCATACCGATGGCAGGCGGAATGGAGATCAGGAAGAACATGGTGGCAGCGTACTTACCGGCGCCGGAACCACCGTCATAGCTCAAGAAATCTGCGCCGCTCTTCAGGGCTTCATTCAGCTTCAAAATATTGGCGTCACTATAACCTACAAAGTGGTACACCACAGCAGACAGGATAGAGGCGATACCGCCGGACAGCTTGGTGATAAAGGACTGGCCGGAGAAGAATACACCGTCGGTACGCACGCCGTTGTGGTACTCCTCGTAGTCCACGCAGTCGGCGATCATCACGGACTGGAGCACATTGATACCACCCATGGCAGCGCCTGCAAAGAAGAAGCACAGCCCGGTAAGGACCACCCATACCATAGAGGTCTTTACATCGCCGTGGGCGATCTTAAAGAACACATACAGCAGAGCAAAAGGCACGGCACCTGCAACGGAATAGAAGTTATAAACGCTCTTTTTCTCGTGCTTGCGAATCAATGACGGAGTAATGCCCATAGCGATAAACTGACCCAGGAACACGGCAGCGGCGATCACAGCCAGGCGCACCAAAATGCTCCAGTTAATACCCACCATAGCACCGGTATCGTCTGTTTTCAACACATTCATAAAGTCGCCGTTGGCGTAATAATAGGTAATCAGCGTCATGGCAATGAGCATGAGCAGCTGAATGGGACTTCTGAGAATACCGGAGATCAAAATCTGGCGGAACGGCTTGTTCTGGAACATAATTTTGAAGTTCTCGGTAAAGGTATATTTTTTCTCTGCCTGCTCCACCCGCTCTTTGGTGCCGATGCCGGCAAACTCAAAGAGAACAGTGGCGATCACGGTCATAATAATCACGGTCAGGATAAAGCCGTACTGAGAAGCCTTGGCCTGAGAATAACCTTTGCCCTCAAAAATACCGCCTACAACCTGGGCGATCTGCACCACCAGCACGCCAATGCCGCCGATACCGGCAACGATACGAGCCAAGCCCAGCAGCTTGCTGCGGTCGTCCTCGTCCTCCGTCATCAGGGAAGTAATGCCCCACAGCGGAATATCACACACGGTAAAGCACATACCCCAAGCGATGTAAGACACGGCAGCCCAAGCCACGATCAGCACCTTTTGGGTGTTTGAAGTGGCAGTGGCATAATTGCCGTTGAGGAATGCCAAAACGGTGACCACGCCGATAATGGCAGGGAAAATAATCAGGTACGGACGGCATTTGCCCCACTTGGTACGGGTGCGGTCCACAATGGTGCCCATCATCGGGTCATTGATGGCGTCCCACACACGAGCCAGGGCAAAAATCCAGCCCAAAGCCATTGCCGGCAGGCAAATTACATTTTGGAAATAGAAATACAGACCTGTGGCTACAATATTGTAGATCAGGTTTTGACCCAGCATACCGGTGAGGTACATATTACGCTCTTTTTTGGTATAGGTCCTTGTTTGGTTTGACACTTTATCGAGTCCCCCTATATTTTTTCTTCTATTTTACCAGTATGTGTGGCAAATAGCAAGTATTATTTGTGCAAAAACGACAGTGTACGCCAAAATGCAAGACATTTGTCCACTTTGCAATTTTACTTACAGCCGCAGGGACAAAGATACGGTGTTATGGCCGTAATCGTAACTCTCTGTAAAGCCGTATTTGCGATACATTTTGTACCCGGCGGAGTCTTGGCTGACCCCGCAGCAGGAAAGGTAGTCTACGCCCAGCTCCCGCAAATGACAGCACAGGGTGTCCATTAGCCGTGTACCCCACCCCTGCCGCTGATAGGGCGGCAATATATCCAGGTGGAAATGCACCGACCGGTTCTTGATTTTGCCCAGGCACCACAAATAGCCCAGCAAGCCCGCCGCCTGATCCGGCGCTGTGCGCAACACCCGGCGCAGATACGTGGTGCGGTAGCGATGCACAAAGCCCCGGTAGTCCGCAGCGCAGAGAATGTACCCCACTGCCCGATCGCTTTCGTCCGCCAGCACAAAAATATGATCCGGCTCGTAAGCAGTAAAATAATCGTTATAAATCAGCGTTACCGCCTCTAAGGTGCGCCCGGTTCTTTGAAACGGCTTGGCCGCCGTCTCCCGGCAAATTTGGCGCAGCCGGTCCCGGTCCGCCGGGCGATAGGGTCGAATGGTCATAATGCCTCCAAATATAGCAAAAGCCTGAGAGCCGCGCAGCCCTCAGGCTTTATTGGTTTTATCAGTTATCTGCGGTTTCTTCTGCCTGGGCATTACGGCGCTGCACCAGCGCTTCCAAAATGGTGCGGTGCTCCTCGTCTGTCATACCGTAGTGACGCAGCGGAATGATGGACAAAAACAGACCGATAGCCGGCGGGATAGAACACAGGAAGAACATCATCCCCGCATACTGGGGAAACTGATCCTTAAAGGACGCACCGGCACGCAGCGCCTCGTTGCAGGCGCTTACATTGTCGCCGCTAAAGCCCACGATGGAGTAGCCGACGCCCTGAATAATGGAGCTGATCCCGGCGGACAGCTTGGTAATAAAAGACTGGCCGGAGAAGAACACACCGTCCGGGCGATAGCCCTTGTGGTACTCCTCATAGTCCACCGCGTCGGCGATCATCACGGACTGGAGCACATTCAAAGCGCCCATGCCGCCGCCTGCCAAGGCAAAGACCACAAACAGGATCGCCACCCACAGCGGCTGATCCAGATCCCGGGGCGCCAGCAGGTACACCGGATAGATCAGTGCAAAGGGAACGGCGCCCATAATGGTAGAGCCGATGAGCATACGCGTTTTATCGTGTTTCTCCGCCAGCTTGGGCACCAGCGCCATGGCGATAAACTGACCGCCAAAAATAGCGCCGCCGAAGATAATCATATACAGCATATAATCGCCAAAGTAGTTGCCGTAGTAATAAGACATCAGGGTCATGGCAACAGACAGCAAAATCTGAATGGGCGAGCGCAGCACACCGCTAATCAGCTGGTTGCGGAAGGGCTTGTTGCCCCACATGATCTTAAAGTTCTCCTTAAACCCGAATTTTTGCTCCGCAGAGGGCACACGCTCCCGCACAAAAACACCGGTCATCTGGAACATACCACAGCCGATCACCGTTAAGATCACCGCCACGATGATAAAGCCCATTTGCTGGCCCTTCAGTGCAGAACCGGCAGCGGACTCCAACTTTTGCCCCAGCGCCTGAGACAGCGGATTGATGGTCAGCAGCACCACGCCGCCGCCCAGGCCCGCTGCAATACGGGCAAGAGAGAGAATAGACGCCCGGTCCTTCTCCACCTCTGTCATACGGGAGGTCACGCCCCACAAGGGAATATCCCCTACCGTGTAGCACATACCCCACAGGATATAAGACACGGCAGCCCAGCCCACGATCAGGGCATTCTTGCCCGGGGTGTTGGCAGAGCTATACATACCGTTACAGAAGGTCAGTATGGTGATCACCATAATAACGGCCGGTGAAAACAGCAAATACGGTCGGCACTTGCCCCACTTGGTGTTGGTACGGTCCACAAAGGTGCCCATCATCGGGTCGTTAATGGCGTCCCACACCCGCGCCACGGCCATAAAGATACTGATGGCCATTGCCGGAATAAAGATCACCGACTGGAAGTAGAAATACAGCCCGGTGCCGATGATGTTGTAGATCATATTCTGACCCATCATACCCACCAGGTACATATTCCGTTCCTTAGCCGTATATGTACGCACTTGACTGGACATAGAAATCCCCCTTTACCTTTCTATATTACCAGTTTTATCATCGCATAGCAAGCATTATTTGTCAATTTTGCACAAAAGCGACAAAAGGGGACAACCGTCGTTTTAGATGTAATAATACCAGTAGCTGCCACTGCACAGGGCGTAAGACTTGCCGGTGGCTTTTTCCTTGAGCACATACCGGGCAATATAACGATAGCCACAGTCGCTGTCTCCCGGCTCTTTGGGTACCGTACAGGTGATCTCTATGGAATAGTTTTGATAATCCGCCACAATCACCGGTTTTGTCGAGGGTTCGGCATTTTCTTCCCGCGGCTCTGTTTTTGGCCGGTGGTTGGTGGGGGTCATTTTGCCCTTGTAGTCCAGATGATAGCACGAATCCGTACCGCCGTTGTTGGTCAGCAGGTACGCCGCGCTGTCCGACCAATCATAGAAGTAGGCACGATCCGTCTCCAGACCGGATTGCAGCACCTTGTCCTCTGCGGCTGTGCAGGCGTGCAGCTCACCTTTGCCGCTTTCGTCTGCGCTCATACCGTCCTGGTCCCGCGTGTTGCACAGGTAGAACAGCGTGTACCCGCAAGGGGCCAACGCCACCCCGTCACTGGTATTGGGCGTGGCGTAAATGCATGCTGGCCAATCCTTGTTTATATCGTAAGCATACAGACAAAAGCCCCACTGGGTTTTGTCCGTGTCAGTATAAGTATAGCAGGTAAAATACAGGGTGTTGCCTATGCGGCACATCTGCGCAATATCGCTCACCCCGTCCAGCACCGTGCGGGTCTTGCCGGTCAGCAGGTCATAGGCCATCAGCTTTTGAGGCGTGCCAAAGGTGTTCCGCTCATCGGTATCCTCCGTGGCATAATAGAATGTATCCGCCGTCAGGTAAATATTACTTTGGGGCTGGAGTTGGTTCTCTGTCTGCTGCTGCAGTGGCTTGTCAAACCGAGCGCCTGCCGGTTGGGCAGTATTTGCCTTGCTGCAAGCGCACAGTGCCAATACCGATACCACACAAAGTAAGAGAGCTAAAATCCGTTTCATACCATCATCCTTTCTGCCCGGGGGCAACTCCAGTATAGGCAGCAGAGCGCTCATTTGGCAAGGCACGGTGCGTGGAAATGACTCCACCCACGGTGGAAGAACGCAGAAAAAGGCTCCCCGGCACGTGCATACATGCCGGAGAGCCCTTCATTTTTCGTTTTAGTCCTTTACGGTATAGCCTTGGTCCTCAATGGCCTTTTTTAGCACAGCGTCATCCACATCGCCGTTTAAGGTCACCGTGGCGGTGCCGTCCGTGTGGCTGGCAACGGCACTATCCACCTGGGGCAGAGCCTCCAGCGCTTTCTTTACCGTCATCTCACAATGGGGGCACATCATACCCTCCACTTTCATTACTTTTGTCATTGCAGAATTCTCCTTTTCCATAGGCAGTGCTGCCAGCACCACCGGGTGTTTGATTTTCTTATCCCGCTTGGGGGAATACAGCTTAAACAAATTCAGCCGCAGGGCGTTGGCCACCACGCAGAAGCTGGACAGGCTCATCGCCGCCGCACCGAACATCGGGTTCAGCGTCAGGCCCAGCGGGATAAACACGCCCGCCGCCAGCGGAATCCCAATCGTGTTGTAGAAGAACGCCCAGAACAGGTTTTCATGGATGTTGCGGAGCGTCGCGCGGCTGAGGCGGATGGCCGCCGGGACGTCGGACAGGCGGCTCTTCATCAGCACCACGTCCGCCGCGTCGATGGCGACGTCCGTGCCCGCGCCGATGGCGACGCCGATGTCCGCCCGCGTGAGCGCGGGGGCGTCGTTGATCCCATCGCCCACCATCGCGACCTTGCCCTCGGTTTTGAGCTTGCGGATCTCCCGCTCCTTGCCGTCCGGCAAAACGCCCGCGATCACCTGATCCACGCCTGCCTGCGCGCCGATGGCTTTCGCCGTGCGCTCGTTGTCGCCCGTGATCATCACGACGCGGATGCCCATGTTCTGCAGCTCCCGCACGGCCTGCGGGCTGTCTTCCTTGATGACGTCCGCCACGGCGACCACGCCGAGCAGCCTGCCGTCATAGCTGAACCAGAGCGGCGTTTTGCCCGCCTCCGCCAGCGCCGCGGCCTGTGCCTTCATCTCCGGCGAGACCGGCGCGGTCGTGCCGATGAACGTATCGTTGCCGCCGCAGAGGGCCTTACCGTCGAGCCGCGCCGTCAGGCCGTTGCCGGGCAGGGCCTGGAAGTCGGCGACTTCGTCCGCGCTGACGTTCTGTTCCTTCGCATATTCCAGGATTGCTTTTGCAAGCGGGTGCTCGCTCTTGCGCTCGAGCGTGTTTGCAAGGCGCAGCAGCTCCTCCGCCGAAACGCCCTCCGCCGGGAGGATGTCCGTCACCTTCGGCTCGCCGGACGTGATCGTGCCGGTCTTGTCGAGGGCAACGATCTCGATGCGGCCCGTCTCCTCGAGGCTCGCCGCCGTCTTGAACAGGATGCCGTTCTTCGCGCCGAGGCCGCTGCCCACCATGATGGCGACCGGCGTCGCGAGACCGAGCGCACACGGGCAGCTGATGACGAGCACCGAAATGCCGCGCGCCAGCGCGTAGCCAACCGGCTTCCCGATCAGGAGCCACACGATCGTCGTCACAAGCGCGATCCCGATGACCGCCGGGACGAACACGCCGGACACTTTATCCGCGATCTTCGCGATTGGCGCTTTCGTCGCCGCCGCGTCGGAGACCATCTGGATGATCTGTGAGAGCGTCGTGTCCTCGCCGACACGCGTCGCGCGGCAGCGGAGGAAGCCGGACTGGTTGACCGTCGCGGCAGAGACCGCGTCGCCCGGCGTCTTGTCCGCCGGGACGCTCTCGCCGGTCAGCGCCGATTCGTTGACCGCGCTCGTACCCTCGAGCACCACGCCGTCCACCGGGATGCTCTCGCCCGGCCGCACAACAAATACATCGTCCCTCTGCACCTGTTCGACCGGCACGGTGACCTCCTGCCCGTCGCGGACAACGGTGGCCGTCTTCGGCGCGAGCTTCATCAGGCTTTTCAGCGCATCCGTCGTCTTGCCCTTCGATCGCGCTTCGAGCATTTTACCGACCGTAATCAGTGTCAGAATCATCGCCGCGGACTCAAAATAGAAGTCCATCATGTAGTCCATGACGGCGTCCATGTCGCCGCGCACCTGCGCGCCGGTCATCGCGAACAGCGCGTAGGTGCTGTACACGAATGCCGCCGTCGCGCCAAGGGCGACCAGCGTGTCCATATTCGGCGCGCGGTGCCACAGGCTCTTGAAGCCGCTGATGAAAAATTTCTGGTTGATGACCATGATGATGACCGTCAGCAGTAGCTGTGTCAGCCCCATTGCCACGTGGTTGTCATTGTAGAAGCGCGGCAGCGGCCAGCCCCACATCATGTGCCCCATCGAGAAGTACATCAGTACGATCAAAAATCCGACCGACCAGATGAGCCGCCGCTTCAGCGCGGGCGTCGCATGATCCTCGAGCGCCTTTTCGTTCTCCGCCATACTCGCGGACTGCTTCGACGCGCCCTTTTCGCTCGCGCCGTAGCCCGCGTCCTGCACCGCCTTGATGACGGCCTCCGGCGACGCCGTGCCCTCGACGCCCATCGAGTTCGTCAGCAGACTGACCGAGCAGCTCGTCACGCCCGGCACCTGGCCGACCGCCTTTTCGACCCGCGCGGAGCAGGCCGCGCAGCTCATTCCAGTTACATTATACTGTTTCAATTTCTCCACCTCACTTGTCGGCGGATCTTTTCCGCCAGAAGTTCGTTGCGCGGGCTAGACGTATGCGCTGTACGCCGTCGCCCTTGCGCCTGCTTTTGACGAAAAATCTCCCGCCCAGGAATTCCCACTTTGTATTATTGCCCGAAATCCTGTTATTTCATCAGCTTCTGCAGCGTACAGACCAGCTCGTCGATGGTCTCGTCGTGCCCCTCGCGGATGTCCTGCGCGACGCAGGTACGCAAGTGGTTGGCCAGCAGCTCCTTGTTGAACGCATTGAGCGCCGCGTTCGCCGCCGCGCTCTGCACCAGAATGTCGGGACAGTATGCCCCGTTTTCCACCATCGCGCGGATACCGCGGATCTGCCCTTCGATGCGGCTGAGCCGGTTGATGAGCTTTTTATATTCCTCCGGGCTGCGCTCCTTGCGCCGCGCGGAACAGTGACAGCAGTCGTGCTTTTCCATGTTGCACCCTCCATTTCAGATACCCCATCAGGGTATCTTCACTATATACCCCCATAGGGTATTTGTCAAGCAAAATTTTTGCCTGAGAGACAAATCTCTCAGGCAATTTTATTTTCGCGGCGGCTTTACATTTTCTGCCGGATCGATCGGCGTGGAGATCTCACCATGCGCATCCTCAAACGCCCGGATGCTTTGCCGAATCAACACCAACACGTGGCTGTTGATGCTTCGTCCTTCGTAATCCGCAACATAATTCAGTTTTCGCAGCATCTCTTCTTCCATCCGAATGGAAACGCTCTTGATCGCCATAAAATTTCCTCGTGTAGATATATTGTATATTTATTTTATGGCCTTTCTGCGTTAATATGTCCTATATGGATATACCATATATTCACTAAAATCAACAGGAGGGATTGCGAATGGAACAACGTGCCTATTTTGTCTACCGCCCGCGCCGAATTTATGATCTCTGCGTTCCGCATCTGCCGGAACAGGAGCTTGCATTTGAGATCACTGCTGTAAAAGCGCTGTCCAAACTGGATTATGAAAACTTTTCAGAAGATCTGCTGGCAGATCGTTCCTTTTTAGACGGCATTCTTCCACCGCACAGCACGATCAAGCAATGTATTCTGATGACCCGCCGAAATGCGGCGGACGGCATCCTCGTCGAGCCGGATGGACGGAGCTTTGTGCTTCGCGCGGCCTATTATTCCGTGTCGTAAACCCGCGCAGTTCGACTTCACGACGTACCTTGTAGGGGCTGATGCCCTCATCGGCCCCTACAAATTCTATCGTACATTTCCGACTTCCATACGCCGCAAGTCCAGAGCAAGGCTCTGGTCGATGGAGAGTCCAGAGAACCATCCGAAAGGTTCTCTGGTCGTCTCTTTCTTTTCTTCGCGGTGCGGCACGGTTCTTTTCTTTCTCCGAATAGAGAAAGAAAAGAATGGGGTCGCAAAATTCGTTTCCTTTTCTGAAGGAGTAAAGGAAATGGTGTCGAGAAAAATGCAGGCTGCCAACGGCTTCCCCTACGATGAACATTCAAAATGTACAACAAAATCCCACCCGGCCTTATGGCCGGGCGGGGTGCTGCTTTTTTAATCTTCTTCGCGGGGGACAGAGCTGATGACGGGCTTGCCGTTGGCATCCACGAGGACCGTCAGTCCGGCAGCGTTGCCATTGTAGTGAAACAGGTAGGTCACGCCGGTCTGCCGGTCGACCCAGAGCTCGTTGGCAGTCACAAAGCCGGACTCGTCCAAAATGCGGACAAAGCGCTGGTTTTTCTCCTTCGCCATCTTATTTTGTCTCCTTCGCGGCCTCGGTCAGCCCGGCGGCAAGACCGGCCAGGCCCTGAATCTCACTCGGAATGATGATCTTCGTGGCCTTGCCGTCGGCGACCTTCTGCATCGCCTCGAGGGCCTTGAGCTTGATAACCTGATCGTTCGGGGCCTGCGCGTTCAGCAGCGCGAGGGAATCGGCCATGGCCTTCTGGACGGCCATGATGGCCTGCGCTTCGCCGTCAGCCCGCAGGATCGCGGCCTGCTTCTCGGCCTCAGCGCGGAGGATGGCCGCCTGCTTTTCGGCGTCGGCCTTCAGGATCGCAGCTTCCTTTTCGCCTTCGGCGACGAGGACCTGGCTGCGCTTCGTGCCTTCTGCCTGCAGGATCGCCTGGCGGCGGTCACGTTCGGCCTTCATCTGCTTTTCCATGGAATTCTGGATGTCCTGCGGCGGCAGGATGTTCTTCAGCTCCACGCGGTTGACCTTGATGCCCCAGGGATCGGTCGCCTCGTCGAGGATCGCGCGCATCTTGGTGTTGATGACGTCGCGGGACGTGAGCGTCTGGTCGAGCTCGAGATCGCCGATGATGTTGCGGAGCGTCGTGGCCGTCAGGGTCTCCATGGCCATCATCGGGTGCTCCACGCCGTAGGCATAGAGCTTCGGGTCAGTGATCTGGAAGTAGACGACGGTGTCGATCTGCATGGTGACGTTATCCTTGGTGATGACGGGCTGCGGCGGATAGTCGAGCACCTGTTCCTTCAGGCTGACCTTCTTGGCCACACGCTCCACGAACGGGGCCTTGAAGTGCATACCGACGGTCCAGACCGCAGAGAACGCGCCGAGCCGCTCGATGACATACGCGCGGGACTGCTGCACGACATAGATGTTGCGGACGATGACGATGAGCACCAACACGGCGACCACCAGTACGGGAATCCATTCCATAATTGTTCCTCCTTCTTTTCAAAAACGGGTGTATGTTTTGGCCAAATGGCCGGGTTTACAGGGTTTCCACAGGGACTTCCACGGGCCGGACGAAGAGCTTCGCGCCTTCGATGCGCGTGATCGTGACGACGGCATTTTCGGGGATGTTCGCGCCGGTCTCGCTCCGCGCCGTCCAGAGCACGCCGTCGACGCGGACGGCGCCGGTGGCGCGCAGGTCGTCGATCGGCTCGGTGACGAGGGCCTCGCGGCCGATGAGCCGGTCTGCGTTGGTGCGCGTATGTTTTGGCGTGAGCTTCTTGCGCAGGATGGGCCGGAAGATGGCGAGCAGCAGCGCCGACACCGCGACAAACAGTCCGAACTGCCACACAAAGCCCAATCCGCACATCGCCGCGATCATACCCGCGAGCGCGCCGCCCATGAACCAGATGCTGACGAGCTGGATCGTCGCGGCCTCGATGCTGATGAAGGCCACGATCGCAATGATCCAGCCGATGATAAAGGGAGTCATTTTTCTGCACCTCCTTATAAATTTTAGTATCTTATATTTCTCCCGGCCTGTCAACTGTAACTTTTTTGTAAACCGGCCAGAAAAGGTTTGCTATTTCTTAGGGTTTTCTTTATAATAGAAAGTAATATGCCGCGCTGGCGGCGAAGAAAGCGAAGTTTGAAAGATGAAAGATTTGGAATTCTGCGTACCGTGTCTGTTCGGGCTGGAGGGCCTCGTGGGTGACGAGCTGAAGCGGCTCGGCTGCGAGGGCGTCCGCGTCGAAGACCGGCGCGTATTTTTTACGGGAGACTTTGCCGATCTGGCAAAGGTCAACCTCTGCTGCCGCATGGGCGAGCGCGTGATGATCCGCCTTGGCCATTTCCGCGCCATGAGCTTTGAGGATCTGTTTCAGGGCGTTAAGGCCCTCCCGCTCGAGCGCTTCATCCCGAAGGACGGGGCCTTCCCCGTCAAGGGCTACAGTCTGAACAGCCAGCTGCACTCCGTGCCGGATTGTCAGGCCATCGTGAAAAAGGCGGCGGTCACGCGCCTCGGTGAGAAGTACGGCCTCGGCTGGATGCCGGAGACGGGCGCAGCCTATCAGATCCGGTTTTCGATCATGAAGGACGAGTGTGAGGTCTTTCTCGACACGTCGGGCGTCAGCCTGCACAAGCGCGGCTATCGCCAGATCGCGAATCTCGCGCCGCTGCACGAGACGATGGCGGCGGCGATGGTGAACCTTGCGCGCTATCGCGGACGGGATTTCTTCTGGGATCCGTTCTGCGGCTCCGGCACGATCTGCATCGAGGCAGCGCTCATCGCGCTCAACCGCGCGCCCGGCCTGCACCGGAGCTTTGCCGCCGAAAAGTGGAGCTGCGTCCCGGCGGAGGTCTGGCGTCAGGCCAGAACGGAAGCGATGGATCGCGAGTTCCGCGGGGACTATCACATTCTCGGCTCGGACATCGACCCGGCCTCGCTCGACATCGCGCGCGAGAACGCGCGCAAGGCGGGCGTTGCGAAGCTCATCGAGTTCCGCGAGGCTGATGCGACGAAGATGAGCCTGCCGACGGACAAGGGCCTCATCGTCTGCAACCCGCCCTATGGCGAACGCATGCTCGAGCAGCGCAGCGCGCAGCGGCTCTATCAGGCGTTCGGCCGGCACATCAAATATGCCGACGGCTGGAAAAAATACATCATTTCCTCCGAGCCGGAGTTTGAGCATTACTTCGGCAAGCAGGCCGCCAAAAAGCGCAAGCTCTATAACGGCCGTTTGCAGTGTAATGTTTATATGTATTTCTAAATATCCGTGCTTCCCTTTCCGGGGCAGGCATTGCCTGCATGAAGGCTCCCTTGTGTAAAGGGAGCTGTCAGCGAAGCTGACTGAGGGATTGTTTGTGGAAATTACCATTGACAACCTCTCCGCCTCGCTCCGCTCGGTACCGCCCCTTTCAGAGGCGGCTTTTCAGCGGCCCGACTCCGCTGACCCGCAAGAAATACATAGAAAACGGTGACAACGATGGAACAACTGATTTTGATTTTTGAGATCATCGGCACGATCTCCTTCGCGCTGACCGGCGCGATGACGGGCCTGAAAAAACAGATGGACATCTTCGGCGTCTGCGTCCTCGGCGTGACGACGGCAGTCGGCGGCGGGATCATCCGCGACCTCATTCTTGGCCTGACGCCGCCGTCCGCGTTCCGCGACCCGACGTCAGTGCTGATCGCAATCGCGGTGTCGATCATCGTCTTTTTCCCGGCGGTGCGGCGCATCTTCTACCGGAACAAGTGGCTCTATGAGCATGTCTTGCTGTTGGCAGATTCGGCGGGCCTCGGCATTTTTACGGTCTGCGGTGCGCGCGTGGCCATGGAGGCCGGGGACGGCGCGAACCGCTTCCTTGTCATCTTCGTCGCGGCACTGACGGGCGTGGGCGGCGGCGTCCTGCGCGATCTGTTCGCGGGCGACCGGCCCTATATTTTTGTTAAGCACGTCTACGCCTGCTCCGCGCTGCTCGGCGCGCTGGTCTGCGTGTACCTGTGGCCGCTTGTAGGACGGGATATTGCAATGCTCGTCGGCTTTGTGCTGGTGTTTGTGATGCGGCTCTGCTCGGCGCACTTCCGCTGGAGCCTGCCGCATGCGCGGCGGCTGGCCGAGGAAGAGGAGAAAATCTCTTGACCCGGGGTGCTTCGCGCAGTATACTGAAAGAAAAGCAAAAGGAGGAAACGGCGATGAAACTTGGCGTGGAAACGATCTGGCAGGATCGGAAGCGGGTGCTCGGCATGCCGCTGACGTTTACAAAATATTTCCTTTCAGAGGATCGGCTGTTCCTGCAGACCGGGGTGCTGAACATGAAGATGGAAGAGGTGCTGCTCTACCGTGTGAGCGACATCGGCGTCCATGTCTCGCTTGGCCAGCGCATCTTCGGCGTGGGCACGATCATCATCCATTCCTCGGATAAGAGTGCGCCGCATCTCGAGCTGAAAAACGTGAAAAATCCGCTCGTCGTCAAGGAGCTGATCCACAAGCACGTGGAGTCCATGAAGACCGAGCGCGGCGTCCGTGTCAGCGAATTCCTCGACGACGGACCCAAACGCCACGACCCCTGCACCCCGCCGCCCAAGATGGAGCACTGAACCCGATCGCAGCGCCCCGCGCACCGATGGTGCGCGGGGTGTTTTATGCAGGAACGGGTGCGGCGCAGACCATGCGGAGCGGGGCAATCTGGCCCCTCTTGCTTTTTTACGAAAAATGTTGTAGAATATGAGAAAATAGCACGATTTTGACACCGATTTGAGGTGACAGTTTTGTTTGACCTTCTCATTACCGGCGGCCTGCTCATCGACGGCACCGGCGCACCCGCCCTCCGGGGCGACCTTGCCATTCAGGACGGGAAGATCGCCGCGCGCGGCAATCTGACCGGTGCACGCGCTGCGCGGACGATCGACGCGGCGGGCTTCTGCGTGACGCCCGGCTTCCTCGACATCCACCGCCATGCCGACGCGGCGCTCTTCCGCCCCGGTTTCGGCGAATGTGAGCTGTGCCAGGGGCTGACCACAATCGTGAACGGCAACTGCGGCATGTCGCCGTTCCCCGTCTCCGGGGAATATGCCGCCGCAATCGGCGCATATTTACAGCCGGTCACCGGCTCGTTTCCGCGTGCGTACGAGTCGTTTGCAGACTATGCCGCGTCGGTCCCGGCGCTGCCGCTGAACATCGGGCAGCTCGCCGGGGGCGGGACGCTGCGCGCCAGCGTCGCGGGCTTTTCGCCTGATTTGACGGACGAACAGCTGCGGGTGCTGCATGCCCGGCTCGAATCCGCGCTGGCGGACGGCGTGCTCGGCGTCTCGCTGGGCCTTGGGTACGCGCCGGAATGCTTCTATACGACGGAGCAGCTGATCGATGCGCTCGCGCCGCTGCGCGGCAGCGGCATCCCGCTCACCGTACACATGCGGCAGGAGGGGAGCGGTGTCGTCGCGGCGCTGGAGGAAATGCTGACCGTGGCGCGGGCCTTGCAGACGCCGCTGGAGATCAGCCATCTGAAGGCCATCGGCAGGGTCAACTGGCGCGCTGCCGTGCCGCAGATGCTGGCGATGATGGAAAGCGCACGCGAAGACGGCGTCGACGTCGCCTGCGACGTCTATCCCTACACCGCAGGTTCTACCCAGCTCATCCACGTGCTCCCGCCGGAATGTCAGACCGGCGGTCTGGAGCAGCTCTCCGAACGGCTCGGCGATGCGGCGTTCCGTGCGCAGCTGCGCGAGCGGATGCAGACGGGTGAGGATTTTGAGAACATTTCGCTGCTGGCCGGCTGGGAGAATATCCGCATCGCGGCGCTCGCCGGGGCGGAGGATCAGAAATACGTTGGCCAGTCCATCGCGGCATTGGCCGAGAAAGAGGGCAAGGATCCGTTTGACGCGCTGTTCGACCTGCTCGCGCGGGAGCATTGCGCGGTCACGATGATCGACGAGATCGCCTGTGAGGACGATCTGGAGGCCATCCTGCGCGACGGGCACAGCAGCATCATCTCCGACAGCATCTATCCCGGCTCCGGACTCTGCCATCCGCGCGTGTACGGTACGTTTGTCCGTGCGATCGAGCGCTATGTCCGCGAACGCGGCGTGCTGACGCTGGAGGAGGCCGTCGCGAAGATGACCGGTCTGCCCGCCGGGCGGCTTGGCCTCCGGACGAAGGGAAAGCTCATTCCAGGGCTTGATGCCGACATTCTGCTCTTCCGGCCGGAAGCGCTGCACGAGCGCGATTCCTATGCCGATCCGGCGGAATTTGCCGAGGGGATGGCGACCGTTCTGGTCGCCGGCGTGCCGGTGCTGGAGGACGGAGCCATAACCGGCGCGAAGCCCGGGGAAATACTCAAGCGATAAACAAATCGCAGCGTTTTCGACAGAAAACGCTGCGATTCTTTGCAATTTGACGGTTTTCGCACATTAGAGGTGCATTGACCGCCCGGATGGTACCCGAGCGGTCAGCAATACACTTTGTTCGATCGTAAGGACTGACTGCTGGTGCAGCGCCTCTTGTATTTTTATGATACCAGCTTTTTTCGCTCTGTCAAGCGGCACATTTCACGCCTCGCGGATCTCGATGTGATAGCGGTTCGTGCCGCAGGCACTGCGCTCCACGTCGATTGCGTAGCTGAAATCGAGAATGCCGCCGTGCTCGTTGAGCAGGACGGTCAGCTCCTGAAGCTCCACGCCGACCAGCAGCGCAGCCATGCCCGCGTCGTAGAGCGATTCGTGCCGCTGCCCCTGCACAAAGACCATCTCGGAATTGACCTTGCCGACGCGGCGGAGCGTGAGTTTTTGCTCGTCCTCAACCGTGAACGACGTGACAACACCCTCCATGCCGGTCATCTCGCTCTCCACATAGGAAAAGCGGATGAACCCCGGCTCGCAGCAGTAGGAGCCCTCGGTCACGAGCTGGATGCTCTCCGGCTTCTCACCGGCCAGCTGCTGTGTGCCGGTGATGGCAATCAGAACGGGCTTTACCATATCAACCGTCCAGCGCCAGCGCGAGCAGATCGTCCAGCAGCTCGCCGTAGGGAATACCGCTGGCCTCAAAGAGCTTCGGATACATCGAGATCGACGTGAAGCCGGGGATGGTGTTGATCTCGTTGAAGACGACCTCCTGCCCCTCGCGGGTCACAAAGAAGTCCACACGCGAAAGCCCGCGGCAGCCCATCGCCTGATAGACGCGAACAGCGGTCTCGCGCACCTGCTCCGACGCCTCTTCCGAGATGCGGGCCGGGATATAGAGGTCGGCGCAGTCGGAGATATACTTTGCCTCATAGTCATAGAAATCCGCGCCCGCGTCGATCTCGCCGCAGACGGAGGCAAACGGATTGTCGTTGCCGAGCACCGCGACCTCGACCTCCTGCCCGTCGATGAACTCCTCGACGAGGACTTTGCAGTCGTATTTCAGGGCGGCTGTCAGCGCCTGCTCCAGTCCTTCGCGGTCGCGCGCCTTCGACACGCCGACGGACGAACCGGTTCCCGCGGGCTTGACGAAGACGGGATAGGCGAACTGCCCTTCCACGCCGTCCATGACCGCGTCTGCATTTCGCGCGAACTCCGCAGCGGTCACCAGACGCCATGCGGCCTGCCGCACGCCCGCGTGGTCAGCGATCAGCTTGGTGATCGTCTTATCCATGCACGCGGCGCTCGCGGCCACGTGCGGCCCCACATAGGGAATTCCGGCGATCTGAAGCAGGCCCTGCATCGAACCATCCTCGCCGTTCTCCCCGTGCAGCACGGGGAACACCACGTCGATGCGCTCGCGCACGACGCAGTCGTTTTCAAAGCTCAGCAGCCCCTGGCCGTGCACCGGCGAGATGGCGGCGCGGCGGTTGTTCGGATGATCCTGCCATGTCCCGGCGGGGAGCATCGCATAATCGTCGCCGCCGAACAGAATCCAGTCGCCATCCTTTGTGATGCCGACAGGGAAGATGTTGTATTTCTGCTTGTCAAGGTTGTTCAGAACGGATTCCGCCGAACGCAGCGAAACCTCATGCTCCGGCGAGACGCCGCCGAACAACACACAAACGCTCAGTTTTTTCAAGCTCAGGCCCTCTTTTCTCCCGCGCGGGCGCGTTGCACCCACCGGGCATATCATACCCTATTGTATGTCAAAACCCCGGAGAACACAAGTATTATTTTCCACAATACTGTGATTTTAACAGTGGAAAAACCTTGACGCCGGGTATATAATAGGAACGAAGGGAGGCTTGCGTGATGCAGATCGAATTCACAAAGAAGGAGTTCCGGCGTCTGCTGGACATGGTCTATATCGGCAACTGGATCCTGAATTCCACGCGCGGGGACGACCGCTTCGCCGATTATGACAATTTGGAATCCAAGCTCTTCGCCCTTTGCCGCCAGAACGGGATGGACGCGCTGGTCGAGCGCTGGCACGGGGAGGACGTCCCGTCCAAGGCGTTTTCCGACGGCGGCATCCACGAAGCGATCATGGACTATGAGGACACCGTCTTCTATGAGATCCTCGCCGAGGAGCTGGCGCGGCGCGACATGGACTATCAGCCGGTCTCCCGCGAGAACTACGACGAGCTGGTCTCCAGAATGGACGATTACATCGCCGAATTTGAAGCCCACGGGACAGATAACATCAGCATCCCCAGCATGGACGAAGAATGAACCACCCAAAAAGCCGCCGTTTGGCGGCTTTTTCCGTAACAGGAGGATTTTATGCGAAGAACAGACCGCGAAGTGACCGATCCCGCCGCCATCGACGCCATCATCCGCGCCTGCCCATGCTGCCGCCTTGGTCTGCGGGACGGCGAGGGCGTCTACCTTGTGCCGTTGAATTTCGGCTTTGCGAATGTGGACGGGCAGAGAACGTTCTATTTTCACAGCGCACCGGAAGGACACAAGATCGACCTTCTGCGTCAGGTGAAGACGGTGGCCTTTGAGCTGGACTGCGGCTGCGCCGTCACGCCGGGCACGACGGCGTGCAGCCATTCTGCCAATTACCGCTCCGTCATGGGGCAGGGCCGCGTACGCTTTCTCGAGACGCAGACGGACAAGCGCGCTGCCCTGACCGAGATCATGCGGCAGAATACCGGGAAGGACGATTGGACGTTCCCGGACGAGGCTGTTGACTGTGTCGCCGTCTTTGTCCTTGACGTGCAGACCATCACCGCAAAGCAGCGCGGCTGAAATACAGGGCCGACAAAGGCCCCCTCTACCAAGAGGGGGCTGTCTGCGTTCCGCGCAGACTGGGGGAGAAATCCCCGCCGCAGCGGAAAGCCTCCCTTGTGTAAAGGGAGGTGGCATTTGCGAAGCAAATGACGGAGGAATCGTCGGGCGGGCGTTGCCCGCCCGGAGGACCAACGCGTGCATCAGCCCCTGAGACACATTCCAAGATACAAAAAGCCCGGCCCGCTCCATCGGAGCGGGCCGTTTTGTCTTTAGATATGCCAGATCTCGGTGGCGTACTGACGGATGGTGCGGTCGGAAGAGAACTTTCCGGCGGACGCCGTGTTCATCAAACATTTGCGGCCAAATGCGATGCGGTCGCGATAGTCGCGGTTCGCGCGCAGGCGCGTGTCCTGATAGGACTGGAAGTCGTACAGGCTGAAATAGTGATCCGGGCGATGCCAGCTCGCGCCGTCGAGCAGTGCAGTGTAAAGCTCCTGCTGCCCAGCGTCGGTCGGAACCGTGCCGTTGACCAGTGTGTCGACCGCGCGGCGGAGGTTGGCGTTGGAGTTATAGAGGTCACGCGCGTGGTAGGTGTCGCGGACGCGGTTGATCTCCTCGACCGTTGCGCCGAAGATATAGTTGTTCTCAAGTCCGGCCTGTTCGACGATCTCGATGTTCGCGCCGTCCATCGTGCCGAGCGTGACTGCGCCGTTCAGCATCAGCTTCATGTTGCCCGTGCCGGAGGCTTCGGTGCCGGCCGGGGAGATCTGCTCGGAGATATCGGCGGCGGGCATGATGTGCTCGGCATAGGAGCAGTTGTAGTTCTGTACGAAGACGACCTTCAGCTTGTCGTGGACCGCGGGGTCGTTGTTGATGAGGTCTGCAATGCGGTTGATATAGCAGATGATGGACTTGGCACGGACATAGCCGGGCGCGGCCTTTGCGCCGAAGATAAATGCCGTCGGCGTAAAGTCGGTCAGGCTGCCGTCCTTGAGACGGAGGAAGATATCCATGACGGCCAGCGCATTCATCAGCTGCCGCTTATACTCATGCAGCCGCTTGACCTGTACGTCGAAGACGAAGCTCGGGTCGAGCTTGACGCCCTCATGCTGTTCAATGACGGCGCAGAGCTGCTTTTTCTTTTCCAGCTTGATCGCATTGAAGCGCTCGACGGTTGCGTCATCCAGCTGATCTTTCATCTGGGAAAGACGGTCGAGATCCTTGAGGAAGCCGGGGCCAACCTTTTCTTCGATGAGGGTGGACAGCTCCGGATTGCACAGGCCGAGCCAGCGGCGCGGCGTGATGCCGTTCGTCTTGTTCTGGAAGCGCTCCGGATACAGCGCGTACCAGTCCGCAAACACGTCGTCCTTGAGGATTTCGGTATGAATCGCGGCGACGCCGTTCGTGGCGACGGTCGCATAAACCGCCAGCTGCGCCATATGCACCTGATTGTTCCAGATGATGCAGCGGGTTGCCTTGACCTCCGCACCGCGTGCAGCCATGTCCGCCTTGAACTTCGCGTCGATTTTGCGGATGATGGCAACAAGCTCCGGGCAGACGCTTGCAAGCAGCGCCAAATCCCATTTCTCCAGCGCTTCCTGCATTACGGTGTGGTTCGTGTACGCAAAGACGTTGCGGACAATCTCAAACGCCGCGTCGAACGTGAAGCCATCTTCCATCAGCAGGCGGGTCAGCTCCGGAATCGCCATGACCGGGTGCGTATCATTCAGCTGCACGGCGTGCTCCTCGGCGAACCATGCGTAATCATCGCCGTGACGCTTCTTGTAGGCGCGCAGCATATCCTGCAGGGACGCACTGACCAGCACATACTGCTGCTTGATACGCATCTGCTTGCCTTCGCGGCGGTCGTCGTTGGGGTAAAGGAACTTGGTAATGTCCTCCGCCTTGTTCTTGTCGGCGGATGCCTGCGCGTAATGCTGATTGTTGAAGGCGGTGAAGTCGATTTCGTGCAGGGATTCGGTCTGCCACAGGCGCAACGTGCCGATGTTCTTCGCGCCATAGCCGATAATCGGCATGTCGTAGGGGACGGCCAGCACCGCCTCGGAAATGGATGCAAAGTCCCCGCTGCCGTCCTGTGCCACCGTGATGCAAAGCATAGTTTCGTGTCCTCCTGCGTCTGGTTTTATAGCTTTATAGTATACCCCTCCTTCCCGCAAAAAGCAACGGGTCAGCCGCCGTTTTCCAGCCGCAGCACTGCCGCCGTGATGTCATCCGGGCGGCCGGTGCGCAGGGCCCGCGCCCGTGCCGTTTCCACCAGCGTCTTTGCCACCTGGGCCGGTGCTTCGCCTGCCGCAGCGGACAGCTCCAGCTGCTTTGCCACCCACGCGGTGCCGTCCACCAGCAGCCCGTCCGACACCAGCACCGCATAATCCCCGGCACACAGATGCACCACCCGGCTCTGGCCGTTCACCCCGCCCAGAATGCCCACCGGCAGGCTCACGTCCCCCACGGCCCGCGCCCTGCCGCCGTGCACCAGAAAGCCCGGGGCTGCCCCGGCCTTGAACAGCCGTGCCGTGCCGGTGTACAGGTCCACACTGATCAGGTCCAGCGTTGCGCCGCTCTCTTCCTCGCTCTTAAGAGCCAGCGCCACGTTCACCAGCCTTGCCGCCAGTTCTGCCGGGATGCCCGCCTTCAGCAGCCGGGCCGTCAGCTCTGCCGCCAGATTGCCGTCCACCGCCGCCGGACGGCCGGTGCCCATGCCGTCGCACAGGATCATCTGGGCCGCCGTCGGGCTGCAGAACTGCTGCACCGCGTCGCCGGACACCTCCCCCTGCGCCGCCGCGCCCGCCATGCCGAACACCGCCCGCAGCACCGGTCTTTCACTGAACAACAGGGTCGTCATGCCCTTGCAGGACAGCACCTGCGGCGTTTCCAGTGTGCGGCGGCAGATGCGCCCCACCTCGCGGGCCAGCGCCGCCAGCTCCTGCGGGCCGAACCGGGTGCGCGGCAGGGTGACCGCCGCATGGGTGCGGCCCAGGTCATCCAGCGTGACCGCGCATTCCAGCGGCGGGCTGCCCAGAGAGGTGAAAAACGCCGCCACCCGGTCGGAGCGGTAGGGCTCCGGCTCGCCCGGACGGCCCAGCTGCTCCCCCAGCACGGCCAGCGCCTCGGCCACGGCACTGTACTGCTCGGTGAACACGGTGCGCATGGCCTCGGCGTGGAGACGGCTCTCCTTACGGCTGCGGTAGAGCGCAAAGGAGCGGGCTGCCGCCGCGCACAGCGCCGCCGGGTGGATGCACCGGGACAATTGCCCGGGCAATTGCGCCGGTTCCAGCCTGCCGTTTTCTTCCAGCAGCGGGCGCAGGGCCTCCATGCCCTCCAGCGTGGCCGCATACTCCTGCTTCCAGCACTGTTCTCGCCGCCCGCAGTTGAAGCACAGGCTGTCGTGGGTGTTGTCAATGACCCAGCGGTAGCTCTCGCACCGGTGCGGCAGGGCATTGTACACGTCGTTCACCGTCTCGGCCAGCGACGAAAGGCTCTGGGCCACGGCTTCCAGCCGGGTGGCCGCCGCCGGGTAGCGGGCGCGCTCCACCGGCTGGGAACGGTCGGCCGGTGCGGCCACAGGAGCCAGCCAGCTTTTGGGCAGAGCCAGCACGCACAGGATGCCCGCCCCTGCACTGAACAGCACTGCAAAGGCCTGCCCGGGCGGCTGGACGCAGAGCACCCCCGTCACGCAGCCGCCCGCATAGGCGGCAGCCGCTTCCACCCGGCGGCCCGGGGCCAGAATGCAGGCCGCAGCCGCCCCGCAGGCAAGCCCGGCGGCCCCGCAGGCAAGGGCCGGGTCCGCGGCGCAGAGGGCCGCGCCCAGCATCCCGCTGCAGGCCAGTGCCGCCCCCGGCTGCCCCCGGCTGCACAGCACCAGCTCCACCGCCGCGCACACCGCCACCCCGGGGAAGAACCGTTCCAGCGGCAGGTTTCCCAGTGCCGCTGCCACAGCGGCCCCGGTGAGCAGGGTGCCAAAGCCCGGTTTTTCGGGCGGGAAGCGCCGCAGTGCCAGCCCCAGCAGCCCCGCCAGCAAGGCGTCCGCCGTGCAGAACAGCGCCAGCTCCGCCCCGCCGCCGGTGCCCAGCGCAAAGCACAGGCCCATGGCGGCCAACGTACCGCAGCCCGCCAGCACAGCGGGCAGGAATCTGCCCGGCCAGACCCATCGCACAGCCACCGCAGCCCCCAGCGCACACAGCAAACAGACGCTGCGCAGCGACAGCGCCCCGAAGCCGTGCAGCAGCACCCCCAGCGCGGCCCCCGCCGCACAGGGAGCAAAGCAGTCCTCCGCAAGGCCCAGCACAAGGCCCAGCCCAAAGGGCATCAGCGCTCCGTACAGCACCGCCCAGCCCCCGGCAAACCCCAGGGCCACTGCTCCCAGCCGACGCACCGCCGGGCGCAATACTGCCCGCGCTTCCAGCGCCGGAGCCCCGCTGCGCCGGGCTTTTACCGTCAAAACACTCGTCCGCTCTGTCATCCAGAATTCCCCGCTTTCCGGCGGGGCGTTTTGGTTCTGTTCCCCGCACTGTGTGCATATACTGTAGCGCGGAGCGGCGGCAGTTTTTGCCGCAGGGCGCAGAACCGCCCCAAACCGGCCCAAAGACGCAAAAAAGCCCTGCAGCGTGCAAAAACGCTGCAGGGC
>ERZ772880.355-NODE-355-length-42914-cov-13.079633_pt1 | contig 42914 bp, 41 predicted proteins | sample MGYA00580577_ERZ772880 | MGnify/ENA primary metagenome ERZ772880 (study PRJEB29015, sample SAMEA2737705) | human gut metagenome | biome: human gut; feature: human-associated habitat; material: faeces | place: China | collected 2012 ... | reverse complement strand
TATTTATTGTATCATAGAAGGACCTTACTTAGGTTATTTTACAGAAAAAGTTTCATAGGCTCAAGTAGCTAATATTAGCAGCGTGAATCTTCTGCATCTACCCACATCTGTAAATTCCCATCAAGATATAATTTTACATATTCAAGTGGTTCATCGACAGCAAGAGACGTTAATGCACGTTCTGATCCGGGAGTAGTTATTAAATTCTTTTCAGCTTCCTAACAGTCAATGCGGAGCATATAGCCAGCACTGGTATATACATCAATGCTGTTTCGTTGTGGATTGTATTCTGCAAATATTGTTCTCATCGTATCGAATCTCTCCTTATCATTCAATCATTCGTTACAAAAATCAGAAGCATTTCAATCAGTTCACCATGTCACTCTTATTTTGTGTTATACTATTTTATAGATTTTTCTTTAATTTTTGTCCTCCTTGATATTTTGATGTTCAGAATATGAGGGATAGCTTTGAAAATGAAATGTGTTTTCAACTGTTAGTTTATTCGTAAAGGAAGTGATATGTGCTATACTTAAAGGAAAAGGAGAGACAAGATAATGCATCTAGAAGAAACATATACAGGAATTATGCGAGTTGCAAGCAACAGAGATGGAAAGCCATATAAAGACTGGCGGGAATACTATGTAGATCAGTCAGGTCTTATCATGATTTTTCAATCGGACAGTAAGCCTGGCAAATACGCAGTCTATTTCTTTTTGCCGTCAGATGAATACATGCACTCATCGTGCGGTAAACTGCAAATTCAGGGTAGGAAGATTCGAATTGAAACAGAGCGGAGCATTTATGAGTTTGAAGAAGATCAGAAATGTCTAACAATGGCAGAGGGATTAATTGCTCTTGATAATGCTAAATTATATTTCGGCAATCCAGATTGTATGTGCATCTGTCAAAAGACTATGAGACTGCAAAAATAGTTGGGAGCCGACATGAAAAATCGGTTGTATATCAGATGAATGCAGGAAAGATAGGAGCAGATGGTTATCTGTTTTATTTGTCGGTGAATGTAGTATGGCTGACAAAAGAGGTACCGGTGCGGTATTTGAGTATATTTGAAAAGTTGTGAGGCAGATTATGAATAAATTTCTTGATAATCGGATGACGATATATGAATACGGAAATCCAACGGCGGATGTTGTTTTAATTCAGCTAGTAGGTGATCATGATCTGCATGACATTGAAAATGAGATTACAGAAATCAGAAACCTTATAAATAAGGATTTTCGATTTATCGTTGTAAAGGTTAATAACTGGTACCAGGAACTAACTCCATGGAAAGCACCGGCTGTATTTGGAAACGAAAGCTTTGGTGATGGGGCTTGGCAAACTCTGGAAAAACTCTTAAAGATCTGTACGGATAAGAACAAGACATACTACATTGGAGGTTATTCTCTTTCCGGGCTTTTTGCATTATGGGCATCGTGTCAAACGGATATATTTTATGGTGTTGCAGCAGCATCCCCTTCGGTTTGGTTCCCTGGATTTGTTGAATATCTGAAAGAACGTAAAATAAAAAGTCGGTCTGTTTATCTCAGCCTTGGCAATAAGGAAGAAAAAACAAAAAATTCAGTTATGTCAAAAGTAGGAGACTGTATTCGGGAATTATATGCATGGATGCAGGCCGAAGAAATACAATGCACTTTAGAATGGAATCAGGGTGGTCATTTTAAAGATCCGACTTTGAGAGTTGCAAAAGCATTTGCATGGGTGTTAAATACAGAAAATGAAAAAGGAAGAAATGGATAATCTATGAAATTAAAAAATATTTTAATCGTTGTGAAAGACCTTGAAAAAGCAAAAACATTTTATCATGATTTATTTGGCCTGGATGTAATTCTTGATCAGGACGGAAATGTGATCTTAACAGAAGGGCTTGTTCTTCAGGATGAAAAGATCTGGGCCAATTTTTTGAAAAAAGAGATAGTATCGGAACACAATTCTTCTGAATTATATTTTGAAGAAAAGGATCTTAAAACATTTGCAGAAAAATTAGAGCGTCTGTATCCGTCTATCCAGTATGTCAATAAACTTATGACCCACAGCTGTGGGCATCAGGTTGTTCGCTTTTATGACCTGGATGGTCATCTGATCGAAGTTAGAACACCGATGTGAAATTGATTACACAAGGAGATAATATTTATGATGGAAATAAAAAAGATCGATCATAATTTTTCGGTATGTCAGGTGGAGGATTATTCCCTTGTAAATTTGAATTCGGAATATAGTTTTATTGGAAAGACGGACGAAGAGAAGTCTCTTGTATGTATCACAGATGAAGTTCCGGCAAATGTGATCCAGCAGGATGATGGATGGAAAGCGTTTCGTATCCAGGGCGTTTTGAATTTCTCATTAATAGGAATATTGGCTAAGATTGCGGCAGCCCTGGCAGATAATGGTATTTCAATTTTTGCAGTGTCTACATATAATACGGATTATGTTTTAATGAAAAAAGAAAATTATCAAAAAGCATTGGATGTTCTTAAAGCTTTAGGATATATGATCATAGATTGATAAATAAGCTGACGTTTAGCTGGATGAACGGGGGTAGATTTGCTACAGATGATGAAATGAATTGGTTGGTGTATGTACAGATATCTGTGTTGTGTCCAAGGCCCTGATCTTGAAAGCAAAGGATCCAGAGGCTCTTTTTTCAATCAGAGTATCATTTCCGGAAAGGTTCATCCGTTACATCTACAATCGTGGCTGCTTTGGGCAGAGGTCCCGGTCCTTGCCATTTGCAAAAAACTGTTACATTCCTGCTTACTCTTTTGGCGGTTATATGCTTTATTACTTGGCATTATGCAAGTTGCCGGATTTACCTGTCTCCAAGTAGCTCTTTGGCTGGAATAGTATTCTTTTCTGGCTTTTTTGCTCCGTTTATCGATGGAAATATAGGTTTTCAAAAAGATTGTCTTATATGAAAGTAGTCGTGGTATAATAAAGAGAAAAAACGGAATGGAGACAGACAATATGAGTAACGTACTGATCGTAATTGATATGCAGAATGATTTTGTGACTGGATCACTGGGAAATAAAGATGCACAGATGATCGTACCGAATGTTAAAGCTAAGATTAAAGAGTATGCAGATCGCGGAGACAGGATCATTTTTACAAGAGATACCCACGGGGAGAATTATCTGGATACACCAGAGGGAAAGAAGCTGCCGGTAAAGCATTGTATTAAGGGTACCGATGGATGGCAGATCGTTCCCGGACTAGAAACAGGAAATTGTGAATACATAGATAAACCCACGTTTGGCTGGCTGAACTGGAACGGATTTGATGAAAAAGATGAACTGGAACTGATCGGTGTATGTACAGATATCTGTGTTGTATCCAATGCCCTGATCCTGAAAGCAAAGTATCCGGAGGCTGCAATCTCTGTAGATGCCAGCTGCTGTGCCGGAGTGACACCAGAAAAGCATAAAGCTGCATTAGAGACAATGAAAAGCTGCCAGATCGATGTTTGCGGAGAAGACAAATAAATGATTGATCCATGAAATAAATGTTTGTATGATCAAGAGGAACCACAGATGGAGAATTATATTTTAGAGGTGTGTGTAGACAGCGTAGAGTCAGCGTTGGCGGCAAAAAGGGGCGGTGCAACCCGCCTGGAATTATGCGCAAACCTTGTGATCGGTGGGACCACGCCGGGCTACACTTTATTTGAACAGGTCAAAGAGAAAACAGGACTTCCTGTCAGAGTATTGATACGTCCAAGATTTGGTGATTTTTTATACTCACACTATGAGTATGAGCAGATGCTTTATGATATCCGCTATTTTGCGCAGACCGGTGTTGATGGAGTGGTGATCGGAAGTTTAAAGGAAGATGGTACTCTCAATGAAGAACAGATGCGTGGGATGATCGAGGCAGCAGGAAACAGTGGGATCACGTTACATCGTGCGTTTGATGTATGTGCAGACCCGGTTGTCACATTGCAAAGAGCAGCAGAGCTGGGAGTAGATACGATCCTGACATCAGGGCAGGAGGCAGACTGTGTTGCCGGATGTGAACTTCTTCGCCGGCTTGTACAGCTTTCTGCTGATAAGTGTGAGGGCATAGACAGCTACTGCAAACCTGCCATACTGGCTGGCGCAGGGGTCAGTTCAGCGAATATAGCAGAAATTGCTAAGATAACAGGAGCACACGCTTTTCATATGTCTGGTAAAAAGCTTTGTTTAAGCGGCATGCATTATAGAAATGAGCGGGTACATATGGGACTTAAAGAATTGAGCGAATTTCAGATCTATCGCACCGATGAGACAGAGATCAGAAGAGCAGTTGAAATTCTGCAATCCCTTTAAGATAAAATGATAGAGTTTCTGTTATGTATACGGAGATAATTTGGTAATGAGAAGAAAAGACAGAGAGATCTTAGATCTGGATAAAATTGAAAGCATTATTGCAGGTGCACGTTACATGCATTTGGGAATGTTTGATGAAAATTATCCCTATGTTGTGCCCCTTCATTATGGATATGAAATGAAAGATGGAAAACTGACATTTTATGTCCATGGAGCGAAGGAAGGGCATAAACTGGATTGCCTGCGAAAAAATGATCATGTTTTTGTAGAAATTGACTGCAGACTGGAGAAGAACATAGGATCAGCGAGAAAATGGCAGATGCTGTGACGGTAATCAAGGTGGATGTAGAGTCTTATACTGCAAAAGCCCGTGTAAGGTAATTGAAAAAGCAGGGGATCTGTAAAAATGAGATATGATTGTTAATAAGCTGAAGATAATGTTAACCATTTGCGATAACTGGTTGACATTATCTTTTCTTTTTGCTATACTCAAAGCGTTTTCGGAAACAGGTTATGTAAAAGATATAAAGAATATAAGGAAAGGACAATATAGCTGCAATGGAGTATACAAAGCGTCTGCTTGTATTAGAAGGTCTCCTTTCAACCCTTCCTGACTGTCAGGGCTGGATGATCGCAAAGTGCAGGTTTAGTCTTGGAAACAGGAAAATGAAAACTTCAGACCAGTTTCCTTTGCAGATATTAAAAAAGGACGGGAGGCTGGCAAAGATCCACATTTGTTCTTTTGCAGGAGAGGAAAAAGATCTTTTAGATGTGACTTTGATCAACCCGGGTCAGAGGATGACTTTGGGGAGCTGGGAAAATATGGAAACAGAAAAAGAAGATTATCCCTTTAAGGTCACCAGGGAGGAGACCGATCGCTATTTAAGGGAAGTAAAGGACCAGAATCCCATTCATCAGGGGGAAGGTGCTATTGTTCCGGGTTTTCTGATGGCGAATAAGATCTTAAAACAGTTATCACCCCAAATCCCTTTTCAGGCAGAGTTCCGTTTTCTTACCCCTCTGCAGATTGAAAGATCCGGGTGGCTTGAATTTTTATCTTCAGATGAAGAAAATGATCCGAAGATAGAAGCGGAAAAGGCATTAAAAAAGGTACAGAAAATCCATCTGAGGACGCCTCAAAATATTATTTTAAAAGCTGAAATTACAGAGTACAAAGAGTAGAAAGGAGCGGACAGCTATGAGTCAGACCGCATCAAAAACAGTTCACACAACGAAATCTTACAGTATTTGGAATATACGAAGCCTTACGATTATGGCTTTAATGACAGCACTTCTTATTGTTTCAACGTATATTAAAATACCGCTTCCCTTTTCAACAGCCAGTATTACAGCCCAGACTTTAATGGTAAACCTGATCGGTCTGCTCCTTTCTCCGTTACAGACTCTGGCAGTTATGGTCACATGGATCCTGTTAAGTGTTGTGGGAATTGGCGGATCTTTGGGAAAACTGTTAGGACCGGCAGGCGGATACCGTTATGGCAACCTGGTGGCAGCTGTTCTGATCTCCATGTTCTGCTGTAAAGTAAAGAAAGTAAGATGGCAGACTGCATTTATCATTATCGTAGGAATTCCGGTAATCTACTTATTTGGTGCAGTTCAGATGAAGTATGTGACCAATCAGCCATGGGGCGCTATTATGATCCAGGCAGTGCTTCCTTTTATTCCTCTTGATATTGTTAAATGTTTTGCAGCAGCAGGAATTGCAAAACCTCTTCGCAGACTGTTTCCAACAGACTAAAATGTTCAAAAAAGACCTGGGTATTAGATAGATAAGGGAGAGCAGACAATGGAAAATGTATGGATCCTTGGAGGACTTAGAAGTTTTATTGGTGTAAAAGACGGGATATACCGGCATATTCCGGCGGAAGTTCTGGGTGCCCAGGTCTTAAAAGAGATAAAAAACAGATTTTCATTAAAAGATGAAGAGATCGATTATATCATTGGCGGAAACGCAGTAGCAGGCGGGGGAAATATCACCCGCCTTGCTGCGCTTACAGCTGGTTTGGATGAAATGATACCGGCAGTTACTTTAGACCTTCAGTGCGGTTCCGCCCTGGAAAGTATTACTGCTGCAGCAGCGAAGATTGAAAGTGGTCTGGCAGATCTGGTGATCGCAGGAGGTTTTGAAAGTTCCTCCACCCAGCCGGTCCGCATGTGGAATTCCAATCATCCGGACTATCAGGAAGGAAAAAGCTATACAGTGGCAAAATTTATTCCTGACATTCAGGGAGAGCAGGTCATGCTAGAGGGAGCAGAAAAAACAGCTCTTACAGAAAATGTCACCAAAGCAGAAATGGATCCCTGGGTACTGTTAAGCCATAAAAGAGCTGCCCAGGCGGCAAAAGAAGGGATTTTATCTGATATCCAGTTTTCCATTGCAGACAGCAAAAAAGATGAAGGGATCAGACCTTCCATGAGCCAGAGACTCTTAGCCCGGCTTCCCTGTTTACTGCCAGGCGGTTCGATTATAACAGCTGCCAATGCATGTCTGATGCATGACGGGGCAGCTTTTGTGGTCCTCTGTTCTGAAGCATACAGAAAAAAACATGGTCTGACGCCTCAGGCAGCGTTCCGTTTCGGCACAGCTATTGGCAGTGATCCTTTTATGAGTCCTAAAACAGCCGTTCTGGCGATCCGCAAGCTGTTAAAACAAACCGCTCTTTCTATAGATGAGATCCACAGTCTGGAAGTGAATGAAGCCTTTGCAGTGATCGATGTACTTTTAGAGCGGGAGTTCCCTGGAATAAGAGAGCGGTTAAATCCATTGGGAGGAGCCCTTGCTTACGGTCATCCTTACGGCGCTTCCGGAGCCATTATCCTGTTACATCTGTTAAAGGATCTGGAACTGAACCAGGGAAGATTTGGCATCTGCGGAGTAGCGGCAGCAGGCGGGATCGGAACGGCCCTTCTGGTGGAAAAAGTATAAAGAAACGTATATTGCGGAGATAAAATCCATGGAAAAGATCACCAACTATCTGGAACTGATACAGCAGATCCAGGATATAACCCCGGAAAAAGAGGCTTTTTGTACAACAGGCAGAAGTCTTACATACAGCCAGCTTTATGCTTTGGCAAAAGAAAAGCAGGGAATGCTAAAACAGGAGAAAAAGGAATTTGGGGAACAGAACGCCAAAAAGCAGCTTCGGATCATCCAGACAACCTGTATTTTAGACCAGCTGGTGGAATTTCTGGCCTGTCAGGGAACAGACTGGATCCCGGTGATCCTTCCTGCAGATGCCACAGTGTCGGTGGATGAATGGACCCAAAAAACATGGCCTGAAAATGCCTGTATGGCAGTTATGACTTCAGGGACATCAGGAAAAAATAAGCTGCTTTTCAGAACCTTTGGAAGCTGGTATGATTATTTTCCTGTGCAGAATGAGATTTTTCATATAAATTCAGAAAGACGCCTGTTTATGCAGGGAAGTCTTGCATTTACAGGAAATTTAAACCTGTATATGGGGCAATTAGCGGCAGGAGCAACTATTTTGGCCCAGGAGCGTTTTGATCCAAGGCTGTGGATCCGAAATATAAAACAGTGGCAGGCAAATGGTATCTACCTGATCCCGGCAAAACTGCGGGCATTATATCAGGCATTATGCCATGAAAAACAGGCACCTCTGCCAGAGATCCGGACCATCTTAAGCGGTTCTCAGAGCCTTGGAAAAGAAGAGGTAGCACAGTTAAAACAGTTTTTTACAGAGGCAGAGATCACGCTTTATTACGGTGCCAGTGAGTTAAGCTATGTTACCTATATCCGTGATACACAGATGAATGACGATAAGACCAGGATCGGAAGGCCGTTTCCGGGAATTGATGTGCAGCTGGAAGACGGAAGGCTTATGGTAAATACGAAATGGGGTGTGATCGGAACAGGAAAAGAAGCAAGTGCAGGAGATTATGCCCATTTGGATGAGGAAGGTTATTTTTGTTTTGATGGCAGAAAGGATGATATTTGCAGCATCAATGGCCAGAAGATCTCCTGTATCCGTGTAGAACAGGCGATCCTTTCACTGGGGATCGGGGCAGAGGCAGCAGTAAAACCGGTAGAGCGACAGGGACGGCAGTATCTGGCTGCCTGGATCGTGCCAAAAGAGAAAGAAAGGGGAAAAGATCTGGAAAAAAAGACGGGAGAGATCCGCAGTCAGTTAAAAACAATCCTTTCCCAGGGTGAGATCCCAAAGTTTTTCTTTTTTGAGGATACACTTCCTGTAAATGAAAGTGGAAAAGTGTTAAAACGGTTATTGGAGTAATCATTGTATTTTCAGTTTTTGTATGGCATAATTAAATATCAGGAAAGTTTTACACCGGTCCCTGGTTGTCAGGACCGGTTCCTTTTTGCTGTAAATGGATTTACAAGCAAGATGTATTCTTAAAATAAAGCAATTTGGGAGTACAGCAGGGATAAAGGGAGGAAAAATATGTATCAGCTGGTGATCGTAGATGATGAGGATAAGATCGTAGAAGGAATAGCAAATCTGTTTCCATGGGAACAGTTAGGATTTCAGGTAACGTGGTTCAGCAGGCCTTTAAAGGCATTGGAATACGTAAAGACCCATCAGGTCCATGTGCTTATGAGTGATATTGAAATGCCGGAGATGAACGGGTTAGAGCTTTGTAAACAGCTTCAGGACAGTGACATCAAGATCGTATTTATCAGCAGCCATCAGAATTATGAGTATTTCCGGTATGCCATCCAGTACCGGGTAGAAGATTATCTGTTAAAGCCTATCAAAAGCGGTGATATTTTAAATTGCTTTGGAAAAATACGGCAGCAGTTAGATGAGAAATACGCAGTTACCCAGGAAACACCGGTAACTTATTACGACCAGGTGATCTCCAAAGTAAAAGAGTACATAAAAGAAAATTATAAAGAGGCTTCTCTGGAAGATGCGGCAGTCCAGGTGTCTTTAAGCCCCAGTTATCTGTCCCGTATTTTCAAGGAAAAATGCGGTATGGGATTTTCTGATTATCTTACTAAGACAAGAATGGAAAAAGCCTGTGAGCTGTTAGGGGACATTCAATATAAAAGTTATGATATTGCTTATTATATCGGCTATGATAATCCCAAGAACTTTTCCAGGGCTTTTAAGGCCTATTTTGGAATGACTCCCAAGGAATACAGAAACGGAAAGGTGCTTGAAAAGGGATGAAACGAAAATTTTTTATACGCCGTTTTCTTCGGTATCTCATGCTTTTAATGGTGCCTACCATCCTGATCTTTTCCTTTGCTATGATCTCCTTTAATTATCAGCTGGACCGGTCCTTAGATGCCAGGGCAAAGAATACTCTTTCCAGTGTAAATAACAGTCTGGAGATGATGGTCAGCAATGTAGCGTATCAAAATGAACAGCTGACCAATAATGCTTATACGTTGATCGCGTTAAAACGACTGATGCAGAGGGAGACCAGGATCCCTTACAGTGACGCGATCTATCTGCGAAATATTAAATCCACGTTAAGCAGTATTATACGGGCTTACCCATATATCCAGTCGGTTTATCTGTATCTGGATGGGTATAACAACTATTTTTCTTCAGATTATGGACTGGAGCAGCTGCAGCCTAAAGGAAAGAACAACTGGTACAGCAGTTACCGTTCCATGAGATCGGACGAAGAAAGTCTGATGGAGACCAGGGCAGCGGCAGATACAGGTTATGGGCGCAGCATGATCACCATTTACCAGAAAATGAAGCTGCAAAAAGGCGTAGTGGTCATGAATATTGATGTAGGCGCTTATCTGGCAAGTCTGGACGCGATCCTGCAAAAAGACAATGAAACGGTTCTTTATCTGGATAAAAAAGACCAGCTGATCCTTGCCTGGAATGATGAAAACGGGGCAGCAGACAGTTTTAGCGGTACAGAGTTTAAAAACAGCGGACAGGAAAACAGCTGGAAAAAGATCAATGGAAAATCCTATCTGGTCCATACGGCTGTCAATGATCAGTATGACCTTCCTTCAATTCGTAAAGTGATATTGTTAATCATAAAAAATACGTCAAAAAAATTTTTTCTTATATGAATTAATTACCGTATAACAAATTTAAAAAAATTCAAATATTTACTTTTTTGCCCTAAACAAATATAATTAAAACAAAAGCTGGCTTACCCGATAAAGTAAGTCAGCTAAAATCATAAGGAGGTATTATTCTATGTTAATTATAGAAAACAAAACAACTCAAAAAATTTACCGTTATAATCTTGTTATTGATAATTTAAAAGAATTGAGCAAATTTTTAAACGAAAATCCTGAAATGAAAAACTTAAATACATTTATAGACAAAGCAAATTTTCAAATTAAAACAAGGTTAGAAAGAGCTTAAATAAAAAATCCGTACTTTTTAAATTCTTGCAATATATTATCAAAACATCCTTCACCATTTATTTCTGTTTCACTATTGCATATTGGACAATTACAAACCATTTTTGATTTTTTAGTTAATTCTTGTGTTTTTATTGTAAAAATATGTTTGCATCCTTCTGTCTGGCACGGAATTTTAATTTCTGGTATCGTTTTGATAATGTCATTTATATTTATATCTCTGTTCATTTTTTTGCCACCTTTTTAATATTATTAGTATATACGTTTTAATTTTTAGTTTAAATATTACAAACCAGAATTATTTACATCTGGTTTGTAATTTATATCACGATATTGTATTACCATACCTACTTTATAATTTTGACTCGACATTGTAAGCATAATTGATGTATTATCTTTTTTCCAAGTTGCTGTATATACAACATATCCATATTCTAATGCTTTTGAAGGACCGGCATGTTCAATTAGGTTTTCTTTTTCATTAGGCATAATTGTGTCTATACTAGGCGTTCCATATTTTTGAATAAGGGAATTTTTCAACGAATTATAAGCAGTTATAAATTGTCCACCGCTTGTATAATTCAAATTAAATAAATACAAACCCTCATATAATTTTTCATTTTCAAAATGATAAAATGTATAAGCATCATACCCACTTACGGTTGTTTCACCAAAAAGTCCACCGTTCTCCATAGGTTCCAAATTTATTTTGGTTTCATATTTTTTTACTGTGTCTGCATTATCACCCCAAATACTACTTCTAAATGTACATCCTTCTCGTTGTTCAATAATTTCCTCATCGGCTTCTGATGTAGGTTCGCTTTCTGTTTCTTCGGGTCTGGTAACAGTAGCTACCGTAGAAGTAACTCTTACGTTTGTTTTAGAAGAATTACAACCACCCAAAATAAATGTTGTACTCATCAATAATATTACAGCAATTTTTTTCATACCTTTTTCTCCTATTTTAAAATATTTTCAAATAATTTTTGTACATTCTTCGGTGAATGAGCATAAAACTCCATTAATTCAAATAAAGTAAGCACCCCAAATTCATAACCTGCATAAAGAACTACATAAGGTTGTACTTGTGGCATATAGTTTTTTAATATAACAGGCAATGATTTTCCTAAATATTTTTCACCTTCTGGCAATAAGATATAAAGTTGATAAAACAGATAGCCAAATAATACACATACAATATGAAATAAAATCATATTGAGTTTTGTACTCTTAAAATCTTCTATTTTCCAAAAATCTTTTAATTGCCTATAATCTTCTTCTATTTCTGGTCGCAATTCATAAATACGGACAATTTCCTTCGCTGATTTAGTAATGTCTGTAGTTATAAAAACAAAATAATTATCAAATTGTTTATCCCAAACAACGCAGGTATTTATAGGAACATCATTTTCGGAAGTATCACTGTCCCAGTACATTCCCATACCTTCAACTAAAGATACAACTTGATTTTTTCTTTTAAAATTAGGGTGCGGTTTCCAGATGTTTTGTTCTTTTGCGCTTAAAATAGCTTGTTGATAAGCTACCATATTCTTCCTTAAAGGGATATATGTGTCTACGTTTCTTTCTACTTTAAGAAAATTCATCAATTCTCTTGACATAAAGCCTCTGTCATTAATTAAAATATCCCCAGGTTTCAATACAGGAGAAGTTCTAACCATTTCTTCACTTAGGTTTAGATCGTGGCTTTGGATGCTTCCAAAACGTATATCTTCAATTAAACCAACATCTTTAACAATTCCTCTAAGGGTAGCAAGTTTATAACCTCTTGTAAGTTTATTGTCACGCTTACTATGGCTTATTCCCGACATTTCATAATTGGAATTTTTAAAATTTACTTCTAAATCAGTACAGTCTAATATGTGTATATTAGGTTCTATATTTAATAGAGGGAGAATACCTTTTTGAATTGTGTAAATATAACCATTTATAAATAATTCAGCGTCATATTTTCCTAATAAAAATCTTAAACTTCCTTCTTGCATTAACCCATTCTTTAAATTACCAGAGTCATCTATAAGAGTATATCCTAACTCAGCTAAAGTTTTATGGTCGTTAAGAGCGTAAGGAATGTCAGTAAGACTTGTCTGAACACGCATTTTAGCCGCAATAGCACTAGCCCAAATTAACTTATAAGGGATTGTTGTGTTATCTGCTCTGAAATCTGGTATATATTTTTCTAAGCAGTTAAAAATATTACATGAATTTATTTTCAATATAATATCGTCAATTAAATTTGTAGTGCTAAGGGCAACAGCGTCCAGTTGACCACTGCGTATTTTATCAAGGATATTTTCTTGATTATACTTGCACAATCTAATCATATTCTCACCTCCTTCCTTACTTTTATTATACTATAAGTATATCAAAAAGTCTACTATTAGAGCAACTTTCGATATTCCAACAGTGTAACAAATTCATTGTATAGTTGTACAATAAGGAGAGATAATCATATGGTTCTAATAGGGGCGAAAATCAAGGAATTACGCAATTCATGTAAATTTACACAAAAAGAATTGGCTGATTTAGTTGGTGTAACAAAATCTACTATTGCGGCATATGAGAACGATAGTCGAACACCGTCTTTTGAAGTGTTAATAAAACTAGCCACTGTTTTTCATGTTACAACAGATACTATATTATTAAATCGTTCTGGTTCGATTTTAGAAGTTGACGGATTAACACCGGAACAAATACACATTATAAAAATTATTATTGATAGTTTTTGCAAAAGTAATCTTGTCACAAAGGCATTTGAGGATAATTCATTGGATATTCTTGAAACAATGTTGAATTTTAAAAGAATTGCTGACGATCAGGAACCTTTAATAGAAAAAAATATGTTGGAATTATCGTCTGACCTAAGTAAAATAATAAAAAAGAAGAAAAAGAAATAACTCCCCATTTTGAATATTAGGGAGTTATTTTACTTTACGAATTGAAGTGACCTTCTCCTTGTGTCCCTGATCTCCAGGCAGGCGAAAATGAACAATATCATCCAGGTGGCAGGGGCTTTCCTGGCAGTATTTGTGTTAAATACCATTGCCATGATGGCATTAGCCTATACTACCACTGTGCGTACCTTCCGCCAGATCGAGTATATGATCCAGGTATTTTATGATGCGGAAAGCGGAGTTTATCCTTCCGAACCCCGTCAGGAAGTAAAAGATGAGTATGATATTCTTATGAATAATATCATCTATCTGTTTTTAAACACAGTAAAGCTGCAGACAGAACTGACAGAGAAACGCCATAATCAGGAAGTGGCAGAACTGACAGCCCTTCAGTTACAGATCAACCCGCATTTTCTCTTTAATACCTTACAGACCCTTCAATTTCAGGTACAGTCCGGTGCTTCTTCGGAAGAGTCAGTGACGATCCTGGAATATTTATCGGATATTTTAAAATACGCACTGGCAGATGCCACAGAAACGATCAGCCTCAGGGAAGAATTGTTGTATTTAAAGAAATATGTGGCGATCCAGAAATTCCGTTTTGGGGAGAAATTTATCATCTATTATGAGGTAGATGAGGAACTGATGGATCTGCGGGTGTTCCGTCTGATGCTCCAGCCATTAGTAGAAAACAGTATTTTACATGGTGTGCGTTATAAAGAAGACAGGGGTTATATTAAAGTCCAGATCTTCTGCCGCGGCGGCAAGGTCTATTTCCGTGTGGTTGACAATGGGGTGGGAATGGACAAGGCAGAAACCAAACGTCTCAGAGACTCCATGAAGGAGATCAATGTCCATCACATCGGCCTTGCAAATGTAAACAGCCGTTTAAAGCTTCATTTTGGGGATGAGTCCGGGATCCGGATCCGCAGCAAAAAGGGAATGGGCTGTGTAATGGAATTTTGCCTGCCGGAAAGTGCTGTCCGACCGGAACAGACAGATCTGAAAGTAGAAATTTAAAAACAAAGAATGAATAAAAATCAAAAGAAATGATACCTTTTGCAAAAAAACGGTAAAAAATGAATAAAAATGAAAAAGCCGGTTCCTTTCGGTTTTAGGAAAAATTTACTACAATAAGATCATCAAATGAAAGAAAAGAGAGGGATTCGGTTATGAAGAAAAGACTTGTGAGCGTAGCATTGGTAGCTGCATTAGCAGCAGGTACTCTGGCAGGATGTGGAAGTTCATCCTCAGGAGACAACACACAGGCTGCTGCTGGTGGAGAGACAGCAGGCAAAGGCGGCAGCTCTGATGAAAACATCACCCTTCGTTTTGCATGGTGGGGCGGTGATGAAAGAAATGAGGCTACCTTAAAGGTGATCGAGCAGTTTGAGGCAGCTCATCCAAACATCACCATTGAAGCTGAGTACGGCGGCAGCGATGGTTACCATGATAAACTGGCAACCCAGCTGGCATCCGGAACAGCAGCAGACATTGTTCAGGTAGACCCGGAAGTGTTCCCAACTTATGTATCTACAGGTGACTACTTCATCGATTATAAAGATTACGATATGGATCTTTCAAACTTCGATGAGAATTACATTTCCCTGGAGATCAACGGACGCTATGATGGAAAGCAGTTAGGACTTCCAACTGGTATTTCCGGTTCCGGTATGCTGGTAAACAAAGACCTGGCAGATGCCATTGGTATTGATTTCTCCCAGCCATATACCTGGAGCGATCTGATCGACATGGGTAAGAAAGTCCGCGAATATGACGACAGCATGTATCTGCTGTGCGCAAACAAAGAATATCTTGTAAACATGGTTGTATTCAACTATGGAAAGCAGCTTCTTGGAAAGACCTTCTTTGACGCAGACACAAAGACACTGAACTTAACAGAAGATGATCTTAAGACGGTATATGAATATGTAAAGCAGCTGTATGATGAAGAAGTAGTTGCACCTGCTTCCTATCAGGCATCTTATACAGGTGACAACCTGCAGTCTGATACCAACTGGATCGCCGGCAAGTATGTAGCAGCTCCAACTTACATCTCTACTATTGATGTTATGGTTGCAGCAAATCCGGAAGCAAACTACATGATGGGACAGCTTCCAGTATTAGACGGCGCTACTGAAAAGGGCTGGGCATCCAATACTCCTCAGGTAATTGCTATTACAAAGACCTGTGAGCATCCGGAAGCAGCAGTAGAGTTTATGAATTACTTCTACAATGATGATACTGCATTAGAGACCTTAGGGGCAACAAGAAGCGTTCCTCCAACAGAGAAAGCAAGAAAGATCTGCTCTGACAAGGGAATTTTAAGTGAGATCACCATGGAAGGTGCTGATATTGCAGCAGCTATGGGCGGAACTCCAAATGATAAGATTTCTTCTTCCCAGGAGTCCAAGACCATTCTTTTTGACTCAGTAGAGACCATTGGTTACGGCGCAAGCACCCCAGAGGAAGCTGCAGCTGATACCATCAACCTGCTGTCTGGTCTGGAGCAGTAATAAGCATTTGATCATAAACAGAGAGTGCCGCAAAAAGGACACGAAAGTATTTTGCGGCGCTCTTTTTCTGCCTATAGGAGGTCATTATGAACAGGAAAAAAACCATGAAAAGGGAATATCAGGCATACCTGTATATCCTTCCCTGGATCTTAGGCTTTGCCATTCTTCAGCTTTATCCTTTTGTTTCATCTTTTATTTATTCTTTTACAGATTATACTGTTGGTGCAAAGGCAACCTTCCAGGGCCTTGCAAACTACAAAAAGTTATTTACCCAGGATAAGGAATTCTGGAATTCTTTAAAAGTAACGATCCTTTTTGCGCTGTATACAGTTCCTGGAAAACTGATCATGGCCTTAGCAGTTGCCATGTTCTTAAACAGAGATTTAAAAGGTATCAACCTGATCCGTACTTTATACTATATTCCGTCTCTTTTTGGCGGAAGTGTAGCAGTAGCACTGTTATGGAGACTGATGTTCCTGGACAATGGTGTGATCAACGCTATTTTAAGCGCCCTTCATCTGCCGGTGATCCAGTGGTTAGGTGATACACGCTATGCACTGCGGACTATATGTATGCTGGAGATATGGCAGTTTGGTTCTTCCATGGTCATGTTCTTGGCAGCATTAAAGCAGGTTCCACGCTCCCTTTACGAAGCAGCAGAGATCGACGGCGCCGGAAAAGTAACACGTTTCTTCCATATTACACTGCCTCAGATCTCTCCGATCATTTTCTTCAACCTGATCAACCAGACCATCCAGGCACTGCAGAACTTTACTTCCGCACAGGTCATTACAGAAGGCGGACCGTTAAAGTCCACTTATGTACTGGGACTGAAACTGTACAAAGAAGGTTTCTCCTATTTTAAAATGGGATACGCAAGTGCTATTTCATGGGTCGTATTTGCAGCAATCATGATCTTTACCCTGGCGATCTTCGCATCTTCCAAGCTGTGGGTACATTATGCCGATGAATAAAAGGAGGTAAATTATTATGAAACAGTCAAAACACAGAACCGCTAAACTGGTTCGTGACTATCTGATCATATTTGTGATCGGTGCCGTTTTACTGTATCCGATCATCTGGATGTTCTTTGCATCCTTTAAGTCCAATGACGAGATCTTTGGTTCCATCCGTTTACTGCCTCAGAATTTCAGCTTTAAATATTTTATTGATGGCTGGAAGGGCAGTGGTAAGGCAACTTACACCAATTTCTTTATCAACACCTTTTTACTGGTGATCCCGACTACCATCTTTACTGTTATGTCCAGTGCTCTGGTTGCATATGGATTTGCCAGATTTCAGTTTCCTGGAAAGAAGATCCTGTTTGTACTGCTTATTGCAATGTTGATGCTGCCAAACTCCGTAGTCATCATTCCTCGTTATACTTTATACAACAAGTTTAACTGGATCAATACGTACATGCCATTTTACGCACCTGCGCTGTTATGCTGTAATGCTTTCTTCCCTTATATGTTGATCCAGTTCTTGAGAGGACTGCCAAGAGATCTGGATGAGTCCGCATACATTGACGGCTGCGGAACCTTCAAGACCTTTACCCATATTTTACTGCCTCTGATGAAGCCGTCATTATTCTCTGCAGGTCTGTTCCAGTTCTTATGGACCTACAATGATTACTTTAATTCACTGGTATTTATCAACTCTGTTAAGAAGTTCCCGATCTCTCTGGCACTTCGTATGTCACTGGATGCGGAGTCTGTTGTACAGTGGGGCAAGGTAATGGCAATGGCTTTCGTAGCAGTTGTTCCTGTTATCCTGCTGTTCTTTGCAGCACAGAGATATTTCGTAGAAGGTATTGCAACCAGCGGTTTAAAGGGTTGATGTATTAGTTAAAAAGTTTAAGAAAATGAGCATGAAAAGGAGAAGCAGAACATGAAAGTAATAAATCCTGTACTTCCCGGTTTTAATCCGGATCCATCCCTGGTGAGAGTGGGAGATGATTATTATATTGCTACATCTACATTTGAATGGTTTCCGGGCATCTGTATCCATCATTCAAAAGATCTGGTAAACTGGGAGATCCTTTCCTATGCTCTTACAGATGAGACTAAATTTGACATAAAGGGAATGGACACTGCCTGCGGCATCTGGGCGCCAAACCTTACTTATGATAATGGTACTTTTTATCTGATCTATACCATTGTATATACTAACCGCCATCGTTTTAAAGATACCCACAATTTTATGGTAACTGCCACAGATCCTCAGGGTCCATGGTCAGCTCCCATCCCTCTCAATAAAATGGGCTTTGATCCCTCTCTCTTTCATGATCCTGATGGTACCAAGTGGCTGGTGAACATGCTTTTTGATTACAGATTGGATCACAAACGTTTTGGCGGCGTAGGTGTACAGCAGTACGATCCAAAGACCCAGAAGCTGGTAGGACCGATCTATAATGTATTTAAGGGCAGCGATAAGGGAACCACAGAAGGTCCGAACATTTTCTATCATAATGGCTGGTATTATCTGGTAACAGCAGAAGGAGGCACAGAATTTAAACACTGCGTGACCATGTGCCGTTCCAGGAAACTGACTGGTCCTTATGAGATCAGCCCTTATGCGCCGGTCCTTACATCTTTTGGAAAAGATGTACAGTTAAAACGTGCCGGACATGGCCAGATTATCCAGGGAAAAGATGGAAACTGGTATATGGCTCATCTCTGCTCCAGAAGTCTGGATGACTGCAGTATTGTTGGCCGTGAAACAGCCATCCAGAACATGACTCTTACAGAAGACGGCTGGTTTAAGCTGTCTGCAAATGATACCGCATCTCCGGAAGATTTCTTTGAGGTGCCGGAAGAGGTGGAAGTAAAATCTGCAAAGTCCGGATTTACAGATTTTGGAAAAGTTACAGAGATCCCGTTGGAGTATATGACATTGCGGCAGAGTGCTAAGACCTGCGGCATCACCATTTCTGACGGAAAGCTGCACATTCAGGGTGGAAATTCCCTGGCTTCCAAATATAACCAGGGATTATTAGTCCGCAGACACCAGCATCATTCCTATGATTTTACAGCGAAAATGGAATTTGCTCCAAGAGATTACTGTCATATGGCCGGACTTGTATGCTATTACAATTATGACAATAATTACTATCTGAACATGTCTGTAGACGATGAAGGAAAACCTTATGTAATGGTAAATGTTTCTGTGAATAAAGAGATCTCCCAGAGTGAAAAAGTATATCTGGGAGAAAATAAAGATCCGGTATACTTAAAAGCAGAAGTAAGAGAGCGGAATGTAACTTTTTTCGTTTCCCAGGACGGTACTTCCTACACCCAGGTAGGAGAGGTACTTGATATGAGAAACCTTTCGGATGAACGGGTGGACGGAAATGGATTTGCCGGAGCTATGGTCGGTGTGACCTGTCAGGATCTTCATGGGGATGGGATCCAGGCAGACTTTGAATGGCTGGATTACAGCGTGTGCAGAGAGTAATTAAGAACATGAAATGAAAATGTGAGATAAAAAACACATACCAGCGGGATGGGAAAGTCTCTCAGGTATGTGTTTTTGTTTATTTCTGGCTGTCCCGGTACTGGCTGGGAGTACATCCAAAGTATTTTTTAAACACTTTCATAAAATAAGAAGGTTCCTGATAGCCGGAAAGCAGCGCTACTTTGGAAACGGGAACATTGCTGTTTTTCAGCAGTTTTTCCGATTCACGCATCCGTTCTTCTAAAACCAGGGCTGTAAAATTGCTTCCTGTGATCTGGCGGATCAGGTCGCTGGCATAGGGAATGCTGATGTGAAAATAAGCGGCAACATCAGGCAGAGTGATTCCTGCTAACTGCTGACAGATCAGCTTGCGCAGCTGGACTTCAAAAGAAGCCTGGTCAATATGTGCTTTTTTATGATCCGTATTTTCCAGTAAAAAGCTGGCAATGTCTTCTGTAAGCTGGGAACGCATATTAGAAAAATAATGGTCCGAAGAGACACGCAGCCATTTAAAACAGGAAGGGGAAAAATGTTTTATTTTCTTTATATAGGGATAGGTTTCTTCTGCTTCAGAAACTACCTCATCATCCGGACTGCTGATCCAGAGAATGGATTTTCCAGAGATAGCCTGAAGACAGGAGCCAATGGAAAGCCGTCCGGCACTGCCTTTTATTTCGTTGGTGAGAGTTTCTTCATCTGTACCGTGGATATAAGGAATCCCTTCTTCTAACAGATCATTTAAGTGTTCTCTGTAATCCTCATTTTCAAGTCCAAGAAGATAGATACGCCACAGATCGCAAGGGGCTAAGAATACACCGCCTTTTACCTGAGGACAAAGGGCGATCATACGGGCCGCATTGACACAGCCTAAACTGTGACCGATAAAGAAAATGTGGTTTTTGTCAAAACCATACTGGGTATCATTTAATACAAAATCCAGGACGGCTTTTGTGTCTTCAAAACTTCCCTCAAAGGAAAAATCACCTTCACTTCCCCAACAACCACGATAGAAGAAGATAACAGAAGAGAAGCCGGTCCTGCGTAAAGACTGTGCCAGATCCAGATTTTTCTCATGTCCCGGATAGCCATGGGTGAAGATAAGAACAGGGTGCGGGCCGTTTCCTTCCGCCGTATACACGGTACACAAAATACGTCCTGCCGGTCCATAGACGGCAGGTGCATATAAAGACGCGCCATTTACTGTTTTCATCTGCATTTCCCCTTTGGCAAAGTATATGGGTATTTTAGCATGGGAGAGGAAAAATGTCAAAAAGATGTCAAAAAGGGAAGAGAAGTACTTCAGGCGACAGCAGGAGAGCAGAAACAGAAAATTCCCCGCTGCGTATCAGCGGGGAACCATAAAGAAATCATATTATTTTGCCAGATCTTTAAAAAACTCTGTTACAACATCAGAAACCTCCAGGCGGTAATCTGAGAAGAAGTGATCCGTAGGATATTCAAGAACCTGGATATTTCCACCGCCCAGGGCATCGATCCCGTCTAATAAAGGCTGTAAATGATCTTTTTTCGGTGTACAGATATCCAGTGATCCGGTGATACATAATAACGGCTTTTTGGAAAGAGCAGCAGCCTGATATTCTAAGGCATATTCTTTCTCATGCTCGGTAGCCTCTTTGTAAAGGCATCCTTTTGTAAGGCCTGTCAGCCAGTTTACACTGTCATTTAATACATCTTCCAGGACTTTTGCGTTTTCAGGGTCACTTTGGGCGATCTTTCCGATCCGTCCTACATTACAGGGCATTAAAAGAACAGCACCTTTGATCTCCGGTCTTCTTGCTGCGATCTGTCCGCAGACAAAACCGCCCAGGCTGTGGCCTGCTGCATAGATCTTATCTTTATCAAAGCCATAAGTTGTGTCGTTTAAAATAAAATCAAGAACTGTTTCAGCGTCATCCAGATCATTTTGCAGGGAATAATTTCCGCTGCTTCCCCAACTGCCGCTGTAGTGGAATGTCATTACGTGAAAGCCGGCCCGTCTAAATGCCTGTGCAAGATCCAGGTTCTGTTCACTTCCGGGAATACCATGGAGAAGGAGGATAGTAGGATGGGGACCTTCACCCCCTGCCGTGTATAAGGTAGCAAGGAGCTTTCCATGTTTTCCGGGAATTATGATACCATAAAGATCGGGCCGGCTACAACAGGCGCCGAAATGAGTTTCTTTCGCATTCGTATTTTTACAACACATATAAACGGTCCTTTCTGACGTAATTCATGTCTTTAAAAGAACAGACCTAAAATTTGTTCTTATATCATTCTTTGTTCTGTTCTGCTTCAGCAAGTTCTTTGTTTAAGTCTCTCTTATACCAGTCTTTTCCATACAGGAAACGGGAAACCAGCATAGAAGCAACTGTATCGCCGCAGGAGTTGATCAGAGTACAGCCTGCATCAAACAGCTGTGTCATCATCATCAGTACCGGAAGGGCGATAACAGGGAAACCAAAGGAAGAGATCAGCATGGTCTCCATAGCAGCACCGCCGCCGGGAACAGAAGATACAGCAACAGAAGCACATACAGCAATGGTCAGTGCAAAGGCATAATCACCAATGCTTCTGAATGGATGTCCAAATAAGGTACAGCAAAGTACGATCTCGTAAATAGTAGCAAGGCAGGCACCATCCATATGGCAGGTAGCACCAACAGGTACAACAACGGAACTTACAACTCTTGGAACACCTAATTTATCGCAGGCATCCAGCTGCATCGGAAGGGCAGCAGCAGAAGAACGGGTACCAAGTGCAGTCAGTGCAGGTGTTAAGATTTCTTTGAAATAATGTTTTACGCCCCATGGACCGGCAGCGATAAATGCATAAAGTCCAAGAAATACAAAGAAATAAACAAAAACAGTAGGATAATAAATTAAAAGTCCACGTCCATAGCTTTTTAACAGATCGGAACCATATGTACCGGTCAGGTTTGCGAAATAAGCCATCAGACCTAAAGGAGCAGCTTTCATTAAGATTGCTACCATTTTGTAGAATACCAGGGACATGTTGTTTAACCAGTTTGCAATTTCACGGCCTTTTTCACCAAGGGAAGAAACGGTGACACCAAAGAATACAGTAAATACGATCAGTGCCAGGATATGTCCTCTGGAAATGACATCCGGGAAGTCACCAACTGTAAAAGTATTAACGATCTGGTCACCGATACTGGAAGCAGCTGCCTGTGCAGTAGCATCACCAGCGCCTAACTGAACGGAAGTATCGACACCAAAGATGCCCAATACTACAAACATAAAACTTCCGGCAATGGCTGCAGTCACTACGAAGATCACCAGTGTAAATCCCAGCAGCTTTCCAACGCTCTTTGTATCGCTGATATTAGCGATAGAACTGGAAATTGAGAAGAAAAGTAGCGGAACCAGCAGTACAAACAGCAGGTTCAACCAGATCTGGCCAATTGGATACAGGAATGACGCTTTTTCTCCCATCACCATTCCGATGATGGCGCCTAAAATAACAAAGGCAATAAGGATCAGTGGTTCACGGTAGGCAGAAGCCTGTTTCTTTTTTTCACCCATAGATAATTCCCTCCTTAGAATATTTATGTTACACACACTATAAGAGTTTTCAGACAACTTTTCAATCAACAATTATAGCAATTGAACTGTAATATTTTAAGATATAATGTGTCCAAAAGAAAAATAAGCGACACCGAAGGTGGCATTTATTTTTCTTGGACCATTAACGAACAAATCGTCTGTGTAAGCAGACAGTAGAGCGCAAAGTGCGGAATTTGTGAGTGCAGTTTGAAATTTTATTGATAATATCAGAATTTTCTGAATGTTTGAAATCCTATTGACTTGAAGTCAACTTCAAGCTGTATACTTAAACCAGATACAGACTTTATGTATAAAAAATGTATAGTAAAAAACGTATATATAATAGGAGGAAACACTTCATGAGCAATGTAAAACCAGTACCTGGAACAAATGGAAACCAGTATATCCCTTACGATCAGAGAACAGGGGAAGAGTCTGTGGTATATTTCACCAGGGACCTGTCTGCTGCCGGTTTAAAGAAGATCTATGACCGTATCCAGTCCCGTATTACCGGCAAGACCGGCATAAAGCTGCACACCGGCGAAAAGAATGGCCCAAACATCATTCCTCGTCCATGGGTAAAAGAACTGATGGCAGATAAGATGGATGACGCAGTGATCGTTGAGACCAATACTTATTATGAAGGCGACCGTTATACTACAGAGCAGCACAGAGAGACCTTAAAGGTAAATGGCTGGACCTTCTGCCCGGTAGATATTATGGATAAAGATGGAACTGCCATGCTTCCTGTAAAGAACGGAAAGTGGTTTACAGAGATGTCTGTGGGTAGAAATCTGTTAAATTATGAGTCCCTTCTGGTACTGACTCACTTTAAGGGCCATGTAATGGGCGGTTTTGGCGGATCCAACAAGAACATTGGTATCGGCTGTGCAGACGGACGTATTGGTAAGGCTATGATTCATACAGTAGAAGGTTCTGACAATATGTGGAGTATTGCAGAAGAAGAACTGATGGAACGTATCACCGAATCCACCAAGTCTGTTGTAGATCATTTTGGCGAGCATATCGCATTTATCAATGTAATGCGCAACATGTCCCTTTCCTGTGACTGCGAAGGTGTTGCAGCTCTCCCTGTTGTAACTCCTGACGTAGGTATTGTAGCTTCCTTAGACATCCTTGCAGCAGACCAGGTATGTGTAGATATGATCTATGCAATGAAGGAAAATGACCACAAAGACCTGATCGAGCGTATGGAAAGCAGACACAGCTTAAGACAGCTTTCTTATATGAAGGAAATGGGAATGGGAAATAACCGCTATAAACTGATCGACCTGGATAATGAAGATGCAGTGATCGATGCAGCAGCTGCTGTAGACGGTGTGGTTCCATTTGGACAGGTGAGAAAAATTCATTATGCAAAATAATCATAAGATAAATTGCGGTCGGGAAATAAAGACAACAGGATCAAAATGTGCTATGATAAGTGAAGTCTGAAAAGATGGGCGTTAAAATCTGAGATGAGGTTAAAACAATGGATTATCAAGCATTAGAAGAGCATATTAAAGATTCTGTTATGGAAGAGCAGGCGAAGCTGGGATTTCGCAAAGAAGTGATCCGGTTGTATTACCCTGTGGGCATGTTAAATAATCTGTTTGGCACTGCCTGTGATGCAGAAGAAATGCAGCAGGCTCTTGCAGGATTTACAGATTTTGCAAAAGAGCGGCTGGGAGAAGTGACCATCACCCACAAGAAAGACCGTTTCTGTCTGCTCCTTCCGGAAGAAACAAGTATTTATGTTCATGAACATAAAAAAGAAAATGAATTTATCCACCAGCTGGTAAACCTGATCGCTTCCCATGAAACGGATATGGAACAGGTGAAAAAGCTGTTTGAGCAGCAGCCGTTTCCAAGTGTGGTGGAACAGACGACAGGCGGGGAGTTTGATACAGTCATCCACTTTACACAGGGAGATGACAGATATTATTACTGCTTTAAAGATGAGGGCTTTCATATTACCTATCATCGTTTTCTGCCGGCGGACTATAAAGATTTAGGAGTGTAGCGAAAACTACACTCCTTTTTTGCATAACTTGATACAGTCTTTTAACCATTTGCAGTTTGTTTCTTCCCTTAAAACAGCCCCATGAAGAACCAGATAATCGGCAAAGTCATTTTCATCTTCCGGTGGGATACTGGAAAATTTTCCCATATTTCCTTTCAGATGGGCCAGCTTTTCTTCATGTTGTTTTAACTGGTCTGTCAGCAGTGCCATTCGTTTTTCCGGGGATAATGCGCCTGAAAAGAAGAGCTGCAGGCGGAATTCATCCTTTGGCACAGGCTTTAAAGGATTTAAACTTTCTTCCCATTTATAAAAATCTTCCCGGCCCTTTTCCGTAATGGAATAAACCTTTTTCTCCAGAACATTTCCTGTGATCTCTACCTCGTACCGGACCAGACCATTTTCAGAAAGGCTTTTTAATTCCGGATAGATCTGGCTGTGTTTGGCATTCCAGAATTCAAAAAGAGTAGTTTCAAATTCCTTTGACAGGTCGTATCCAGTCATATTTTTTCTATTTAACAATCCCAAAATGGCATATTTTAAAGTTCCCATATTTTTAAATCCCTTCATTATAAAAGTGTGAAAGTATATTTCATGCTATCAGCAGTATATCATACAAATTCTTTCTGTGCCATAGAAAAATATATGTATTTTTAAACATGTAAATATTGACATGTTTATATGATGGTGTTACCATAGAAAAAGACATGTTCCAAAAGGAGCAGATAAAGAAAAATAAGCAGGAAAGGGAACAAGAATTATGAAACGTACAAAAGCAGAACAGGTAAAGCGGTATCTTCTCTTTTTAGTGGGCCTGTTTGTAAACTCGTTGGGCGTCAGCCTGATCACCAAGGGAAATCTGGGAACTTCCCCTATTTCTTCTATTCCTTATGTACTCAGCCTGAATTTCCCATTTTCTCTGGGAAACTTCACCATTGTATTCAGTTTGCTTCTGATCTTTCTTCAGTTTTTACTTTTGGGAAAGAATTTTAAGGCAGAACATTTATTGCAGATCCCGGTATCTATGGCATTTGGCTACTTTATTGATATGTCCATGATCCTTCTGGGATTTGTTCATCCGGTATCCTATATTTCAAAAGTCCTGGGACTTCTGATCGGCTGTCTGGTCCTTGGCGTTGGCGTATATATGGAAGTGCTGGCAGATGTAGTTATGCTTCCGGGAGAGTCTTTTGTAAGAGCCGTGGTATTCCGCATCCATTCTGAATTTGGTTTTACAAAGGTCTGTTTTGATGTTTCCATGGCAGTGATCGCAGCAGTTCTTTCATTCCTCCTTTCCGGTCATTTAGAGGGTGTACGTGAAGGTACTATTGTGGCAGCCGTTTTAGTTGGCTTTATTGCAAGAAGTATTGGAAAACGTCTTTCTTTCCTTCCTGTGCTTATTTACGGAGATGATAAAAAGGAAGAAGAGAAGATCGAAGAAGAATTGAATGACATTGTATGAACCCAAAAGAAAAACAAGCGACACCGCAGGTGGCATTTGTTTTTCTTGGGTCATTCATGAACGAACCGCCTGCGATAGCAGGCAGTAGAGCGTGATAGCGCGAGTTCGTGAATTGATAAAAAAGGAGAGAAAATATTATGACACACAAATTTCCACATCTTTGCAGTCCCATCACCATTGCAGGACGCACCTTTTCCAACCGTATGTTTTCCGCACCAATGGGCGGAACAGATATTACCAATGACGGTTGTATCGGACCAAAATCTACCGCCTTTTATGAGCTTCGTGCCAAGGGCGGCGCAGCAGCTGTAACGGTCAGCGAATGTATGGTCCATCCGGAGACAGACGGTTCCCATGCATATCATCTGGATACCACTATTTTAAATTCCCTGGCAGCAGCTACCTATACAGCAGATGCTATTTCCCGTCACGGAGCAGCAGCCAGCCTGGAATTGTCCCATTCCGGTATGTATGCAGGAACCTATATGACGGATAAGTCCAGACAGCATGAAATGTGCCAGTGGGGCGCTTCTGATACGGTACGTGCAGATGGCGTAAAGGTTAAGTCTTTAAGCAAAGAGCAGATCAAGGACATTGTAGCTTCCTATGGAAAAGTAGCAGGTCTTGCAAAACGTGCAGGTTTTGAGATGATCCTGATCCACGGCGGACATGGCTGGCTGATCAACCAGTTTTTATCCCCGTATTTTAACCACAGAACCGATGAATACGGCGGTTCTCTGGAAAACCGCTGCCGTCTGGCAAGTGAGATCCTGGATGCAGTCCGTGAAGCAGTAGGACCTGCATTCCCTATTGAGTTCCGTTTAAGCGGCTCTGAGCTGTTTGAAGGCGGCTATGACCTGGAAGAAGGCGTGCGCATCGCTATGCAGCTGGAGTCCAAGATCGACCTGCTCCATGTATCTGCAGGCACTTACCAGAGAGGTTTTGGAGATACCCATCCGTCTATGTTTAAGGAACACGGATGTAATGTATATCTGGCAGCAGAGATCAAAAAACATGTTTCTATTCCGGTTGCAACACTGGGCGGCTTAAATGACCCGGCACAGATGGAAGAGATCATTGCTTCCGGCAAGGCAGATGTAGTTTATATGGCCCGTGCCCTTTTGGCAGATCCATTCCTTCCAAGAAAAATCATGGAAAACAGGGATGAGGACATTGTCCGCTGCCTGCGCTGTTTTACCTGTATGGCAGAACGTGCAGCTACTTCCACCAGAAGATGTACCGTAAACCCATTGATCGGAAGAGAAATGGAAGGGGACGAAGTACAGCCGGCACCTGTAAAGAAGAAAGTTTTAGTAGCAGGAGGCGGCCCGGGCGGTCTGTATGCAGCATGGACAGCAGCCAGAAGAGGCCATCAGGTCATCTTATGTGAAAAAGAAGAGGAACTGGGCGGTATCTTAAAGAGCGAGATCGCCATTCCATTTAAGAAAGAAATGTACCAGCTGACAGAAACCTATGCACGTTTTGCAAGACAGAGTGGTGTAGAGATCCGTTTAGGCTGTGAAGTGACCCCTGAATATGTGGAAAAAGAGGCACCGGATGCCCTGATCATCGCTGTTGGCTCCAGACCACTGGTTCCGCCGATCCCTGGAATTAAGGGCGAAAATGTGATCATCGTCAATGAGCTGTATAAAAACCAGGACAGAGTAGCTGATAAAGTGGCTGTTATGGGTGGCGGCCTGGCCGGCTGTGAATGTGCCATCCATTTAGGTATGGAAGGAAAAGAAGTACACCTGATCGAAATGCGGGATGAACTGGCTGTAGATGCCAATGTGCGTCACCGTCCGCTGCTGTTAAAAGAAATTGAGAAATATGTTCATGTCCATGCAGGATGTCGCGTAGAAGAAGTAACTGCAGATGGTGTCCGCTGCAGGGATAAAGATGGCAATGAGCTGATGGTGGGAGCCCAGACTGTGATCTGTGCCCTTGGACAGAGAGGCAGAACGGATGTTGTAGAAGCTCTCAGAAACGGTGCGCCATTTGTCCGTGTGATCGGAGATGCGAGAAAAGTTTCTACTATCACAAATGCTGTATATCAGGGGTATCATGCAGCACTGGATATTTAAAATCAATTTATAAAGTTCGATCCTATGATCATATTGCATAAAGTTTTATAGTTTTGGTAAAAATACTCTCAGTCATTACAGGAGAACATACCTGTGGCTGGGAGTATTTTTTGATTGTTACGGTTCAAACCAGCGCATAGGGGAATGGTAACTGTGATATTGACATTTTGCCCAAAAAGTTATACTATCAATACAGTGTATGTAGTAATCAATACTATATATTAAAGCAATATTTAACGAAAATGATGGTAATAATAAAAATATCGATATTCAAAGTATAATAAGAGAATGAGAAAGGCAGGTTTAAACCATGAACAAGAAAGTTTTACGTGCAGGAGCTGTATCCGCAGTAGCAGCAGGTATTGGAGCAGCAGCTGTTATGGCAGGAAAGCGCCGCAGTAAAAAAGAAGAGGAAAACAGTGACTACCGCAATACAGAACTTGGTAAGTTTGCGAAAAACAGCAAGGGTATTTATTATACCAATGGTAACTATGAGGCTTTTGCAAGACCGGAAAAGCCGGAAGGAATTGAAGAAAAGAGCGCTTATTTAGTAGGAAGCGGTCTGGCAGCACTGGCAGCAGCCTGCTTTTTAGTAAGAGACGCCCAGATGCCTGGAAAAAATATCCATATTTTAGAGGCTATGGACGTAGCCGGTGGTGCATGTGACGGTATCGACGATCCAACCAGAGGTTATGTAATGCGTGGTGGCCGTGAGATGGAAGATCATTTTGAGTGCTTATGGGATCTGTTCCGCAGCATTCCTTCCCTGGAAGTACCTAATGCTTCTGTACTGGATGAATATTACTGGTTAAATAAACATGACCCTAACTACTCTCTGTGCCGTGCTACGGAAAAACGTGGCGAAGATGCCCATACAGACGGTAAATTCCGTTTAAGCCAGAAGGGCAGTATGGAGATCATGAAGCTGTTCTTTACAAGAGATGAGGATCTGTATGACAAGTCTATTGAAGATTTCTTTGATGATGAAGTATTTGGCTCTGATTTCTGGCTGTACTGGCGCACTATGTTTGCTTTTGAAAACTGGCACAGTGCCCTGGAGATGAAGCGTTATTTCCAGCGTTTTATCCATCATATTGGTGGTCTGCCTGATTTCTCTGCACTGAAATTTACACGTTACAATCAGTATGAGTCCCTGATCCTTCCAATGCAGAAATATCTGGAAGCAGCAGGCGTACAGATCCAGTTTGGAACCAGTGTTACCAATGTGCGTTTTGACATTGAAGGGGAAAAGAAGACTGCAAAAGCCATTGAATATGTAAAAGACGGTAATAAAGGCGAGATCGCGTTAACAGAAAATGATCTGGTATTTATCACAAACGGAAGCTGTACAGAAGGTACGATCTACGGTGACCAGGACCATGCTCCTGTAGGGGATGCAGAAGTTCGCACCAGTGGATGCTGGAGCCTGTGGAAGAATATTGCAGCCCAGGACGAGTCCTTTGGACATCCTGAAAAGTTCTGTTCTGACATTGCAAAGACAAACTGGGAGTCTGCAACTGTTACAACCTCTGATGAAAAGATCATTTCCTATATCCAGAAGATCTGTAAGAGAGATCCGAGAACCGGTAAAGTTGTTACCGGCGGTATTGTAAGCTGCAAGGACTCTAGCTGGCTGTTAAGCTGGACTATCAACCGCCAGGGTCAGTTTAAAGCACAGAAGAAAGATGAGATCTGTGTATGGGTATACAGCCTGTTTACCGATGTTCCAGGCGATTATATCAAGAAGCCAATGAAAGAGTGTAATGGTAAGGAGATCACAGCAGAGTGGCTGTATCATCTGGGTATTCCTACAGAAGAGATCGATGATCTGGCAGCAAACCATGCAAACTGTACTCCGACCATGATGCCATATATCACAGCTTTCTTTATGCCAAGAAGCGCAGGGGACAGACCGGACGTTATCCCGGATGGCTGCGTAAACGCTGCATTCTTAGGTCAGTTTGCTGAAACACCAAGAGATACGATTTTCACTACGGAGTATTCTGTACGTACTGCAATGGAAGCTGTATACGGACTTTGCGGTGTAGACCGTGGTGTTCCTGAGGTCTGGGGAAGCGTATACGATGTGAGAGATCTGTTAGACAGTACTGTAAAGCTGATGGACGGAAAATCTCCGCTGGAAATGAAGCTGCCTCTGCCACTGGAACTGCTTAAGAAACCTCTGCTTAGAAAGATCGATAAGACAGTCGTTGGAAAACTGTTAAGAGACCACAATGTGATCAAAGACTGGATGTTATAAAGAAGAAAAGTAATCGGGAAAGACGCGCCTGCGGGCGCGTTTTTCTGTTGCAAAAAGGTAGCCAATATGCAAAAACCCGCCTGGCAGGGCGGGTTCCGTTTGTTTCATGACATATCCCCATTTACAGGGACCGGGATTTTTGATATTTTATGCAATTGCATTTGACAGCGGTTTTTCAATGCACCGTCTCCACTGTTTTACTAACTGGCCAACTACCAGGGCATTGATCAGTGTTCCTTCTCTGACTCCGTTTAACTTATGGAAACAGATCAGTGCCAGGATCATTGCCAGAATGGTAAGGGTGCTGTCAAAACCTACTTTTACATTTCCGAATATAAAGCCGGTCTTTTTAGCAAGGGCGCGAACAAATGCCTCTGCCGGAAGCATGATCACATCTGCAATAACCTCAAAGCTGATGCCAAGGGACATGATGATACATCCAATGACCAGGTAGACAAAAGAGTCACCCCAGGGACCGCCGAAACGGGTAGGAATGATGGCCATGGCCTTGTCAATGCAGAAACTGAAAAAGAAAGTAATCGGGATCTGCAAAGCCTGTTCTACGCTGAAACGCTTTCTTAAGAGTGCTTCACAGATCAGGAAGATCATATTAAACAGAAAGGTAAAAAATCCCATTGATACAGGTGTTACCAGACTGAGCACGAAAGGAAGCCCTGAAACCGGTGAAGTCCCTAGACCCGCACGGGTGATAAAGGCAATTCCTGTTGCACATAAGATGACTCCTGTTAAAAACAGACAATAACGCTTACAGACTGATTGAAACGACATAATAAATTCTCCTGTTCTTTCACACATATTTTATTTTCCCCAGGCCATGTGATCTATAAAATCCCCAGTAAAACATATAAATAGACAAACATGGCAAAACAGTACAAAATATTTTTATACACCTAAAATATTTTGTGTATAGTGTAAAACAAAATTGAGAAAATTTCAATACTTATTCACAACTTATTGATAAAAAATTGACTTTCAATCTGTTTACTGGTACTCTTATAAGGATAAACGAGCTACAGACAGTAGCAGAATGGAGAAGAATATGAATACACAGCAACAAAACAGCAGACTGACCAGTCTACCCGTAGTAATGTTTTTGGCTGGTATCTGCTGTTTCTTATGGGGAAGCGCGACACCGGCGATCAAAACAGGTTACAGACTGTTCCAGATCCAGTCATCTGACGCAATGTCCATTATTTTATTTGCAGGAATGCGTTTCCTGTTGGCAGGTTTTCTGGTGATCCTTTTTCACAGCATCCAGGGACGCCGCTGGATCATGCCTCAGAAGGGATCAGGAAGAGCGATCCTGGAACTTTGCTTAAATCAGACGGTCCTTCAGTATTATTTCTTTTACACAGGACTGGCACATGCCAGCGGGGTACATGGAGCGATCATCACAGGAGGAAATGTTTTTATTTCTATTTTAGTTGCCAGCCTGATCTTCCGGTATGAGAAACTGACAGCCAGAAAACTGGTGGGATGCGCCCTGGGTTTTGTGGGAATTGTAGTAATGAACCTGTCCGGACAGGAAGGAAATCTGTTCCAGGTATCTCTTTTAGGAGAAGGATTTGTCCTGTTTGCCCAGATCTTTTATGCTACATCCGGCGCCTTATTAAAGAAATATGGCAACCAGTATGATGTAGTTACCTTAAGCGGTTATCAGTTTATGTCAGGCGGACTGATCCTGATCCTCATTGGATTATTCGGCGGCGGAAGAGTCCAGGTTGAAAGCGGAGTTTCCGCGTATATCCTGTTATTATATCTGGCATTTATCTCAGCAGTTGCTTATACACTCTGGGGTGTATTGTTAAAATATAACCCTGTAAGCCGCGTGACCGTATTTGGCTTTATGAACCCGGTGTTCGGTGTTCTTTTGTCCGCCCTGGTATTAGGGGAGACAGCCCAGGCATTTTCCGTAAAGAGCCTGGTTGCCCTGGTATTTGTATGCCTTGGAATTTATGTGGTCAACAGTGTAAAAACAGCAGAACGATAAAGAAAATGTATGTTCGTTCCATCCTTGACAATGAATGATATAAGTGTTATACATATTATAGAACAAACAAATATAACTTGTATTTATAACTTAGAGGATCTTCACAGGTCCTGTAAGAAATCAGGAAAGGATGAGAACGATGTCACAACAGAAACGAGATTACTACGAAGTTCTTGGAATAGATAAAACTGCAGACCCTGCCACTATTAAGAAAGCCTATCGTAAACTGGCTAAAAAATACCATCCCGACAGCAATGTGGGAAATGAGGCAGCTGCTGAAAAATTTAAGGAAGTTAATGAAGCTTATGATATTTTAAGCGATCCGGAAAAGAAGAAACTGTATGACCAGTTTGGCCACGCAGCTTTTGACGGAACCGGAGCAGCAGGAGCCGGTAGTTACGGCGCAAATGGCGGCTTTGGTTCTGACGGCAGCTTTACAGGAGGTTTTGGAGGCTTTTCCGGAAATGGCGGCTTCAGAGGTTTCCATACTTCAGACGGACACACCTTCCATTTTGAAGGCGGAGAAGGCGATGATATCTTTGGTGATATTTTCGGAAATATGTTCGGCGGCGGTAAAAAGAGCCGCTTTACAGGCGGTTTTCACCAGGACGGCAGTGGCTTTAACGGTTTTCATGGCTATAGCGGTTTTGGCGCAGATCCATCCAGCGAAAAAGGCAGTGATGCACAGGCGGAGATCAATATCAGTTTTGATGATGCAGCTTTTGGCGCAGACCGTGTGATCACACTTTCCGATGCAAATGGAAAGAGCCAAAATCTGAAAGTCCATATCCCTGCAGGTATCAACGAAGGCCAGAGCATCCGCCTGAAAGGAAAAGGCAATCCTGGCATAGGCGGCGCAGAAGCAGGAGATCTGTTATTAAAGGTCCATGTAGGAACACGGCCTGGTTATGAACGGAAGGGAATGGATGTTTATACCAGTACAGAAGTACCCTTTACAACAGCAGTTTTAGGTGGTGAGATCATTGTACCTACCCTGTATGGCAATGTTTCCTGCAAACTGCGTGAGGGAACCAGATGCGGCTTAAAGATCCGTCTTGCCGGTAAAGGTATTGTTTCCATGAAAGACCCGAAGGTAAAAGGCGACCAGTATGTGACCATCCAGATCGCTGTTCCGCAGAACCTGACAGCAGAGGCAAAAGAAAAACTGAGAGAATTTGCAGCTGCCTGTGAAAAGGGCAGAAGAGGCGGGAGAACAGCCGCTTAATGATCTATAATATTAAAAATAATAATGTGAGGTACCTTATGAAAAAGAACCGAAATCCAGAAAGAACAAAAACCTTGAAAGAAAAAGGTAAGATCCCTTTCCGGTACCGCTTCTTTTTGGGAGGTGCCTCTTTTTTTCTTGCCCTTATGATCCTTGTTACAGGTGTGGCTTTTGCGTTTCGTGAGACCATTGACCTGTATCTTTCCGGCAGCCGTACCAATGTATCAAAAGAGGCGAAAGAGGAAGCTGCCTATAACAGCCGCCGTCTGGCAGCCCAGATCGAGGCGGAAGGTGCTGTTCTTTTGAAAAATGAAAACAATACCCTGCCTCTTTCAGAAGAGATCACCCGGGTAAATGTATTTGGCTGGGCATCCACCCAGTGGCTGGGAAGCGGTTCCGGTTCCGGAAGAGTGGAAAAAGTAGACCTGGATCTTTTAGGAGCATTAAAAGAAGCGGGAATCGCCTATAATGAAGAACTGACCCGGATGTATCAGGATTTCCAGCCAAAGCGTCAGAAAACATCTACTCTTGAAAGCTGGCCGGAAGAAAGCTGCCGGCTTTATGAACCGGATATTACAGATACAGAATATTACACAGAAGATTTGCTTAAAAACGCAAAAGAGTATTCAGATACAGCGATCATGGTAGTAGGAAGGCTTTCAGGGGAAAGCAATGACTGTCCTCAGGTCCAGTATAAAAAAGTAAAGAAGAACGGCCAGCTGTTAAGAGATAAAAGAAGGTCCTATCTGGATCTTTCCACAGAAGAAGAGGGGATTTTGCGCTATCTGGGTGAAAATTATAAAAATGTGATCCTGTTATTAAATACAGGAAATGTAATGACCTTGGGAGCAATTGACCTGATGCCTGGAATTGGGGCCTGTGTGATGGCAGGAATGACCGGACAGTATTCGGCAGAGGCACTTCCAGACCTTCTCTGGGGAAAAATAACACCTTCCGGCCGCACGGCTGATACCTGGGCTTACAATTTCCGCACAGCTGCCAGCTATGCCAATGCAGGAGCTGACGGAGTGGGAAGTTATGAAAACGGAGAGGGTCTTTATCCTTTTGACGGTACCAAAAGCGGCAATGTAGGAGAGTCCTTTAAATATGATCAGGTATCTTATGTAGACTACGCAGAGGGGATTTATGTAGGCTATAAATGGTACGAAACAGCAGATGCGCAGGATTACTGGGATAAGTATTATAATCTTCATGGAAGAGGTTACCAGGCTGTAGTACAGTATCCTTTTGGCTATGGCTTGTCTTATACTACCTTTGACTGGAAGGTTGTAAATGCTCCGGGAAAAAGGGAAAAGATCACTGCGGACGGCAGTTACAAGATCACAGTGGAAGTTACCAATACAGGAGAACGGGCTGGCAAAGAGGTGGTGCAGCTTTATTATGCCCCTCCATATGAAGCGGGAGGGATCGAAAAATCGGCGGTAGTATTAGCTGATTATGCGAAAACAGGAGAGCTGCAGCCGGGGGAAAAAGAAGAGGTTACGTTGTCTGTAAAAGCCAGAGATATGGCATCCTATGATTTTAATGACAGCAATCAAAACGGTTTTGCAGGATATGAGCTGGATCCGGGAACCTATGTACTTTCCCTTCGGAAAAACGCCCATGAGACCGCTGATATACCAAATGCCCAGATCAGCCTGAAACTGGCAGAAAATATCCAGTATCCTACAGACGAGATCACAGGTACAGTTGTTTCCAATAAAATGACAGGAAAAGACGCAGTAGACGGAGTGGGGATCGATGGTTCAGACAGCGGTCAGAAGATCTCCTATATGAGCCGCAGTGATTTTGATACGACATTTCCAAAAGAACCGGTAAAGACCCGAAAACTTTCTGAAAAGGCAGCAGAACTGAACCTTTATACCCAGGAAAAAGCAGATGAGTTTGGGCAGAGCTTTTTAGAACAAAGTGAGTCTCAGAGTAAAAATGATGTGGCATTTGGAAAAAAGCAGGGCCTTTATATTGAAAAAAACGGAACTGTATCAAAACTGGGTTACGAACTGGGAGCGGATTATGACGATCCAAAGTGGGATGAAGTTTTAAACCAGCTGACAGAAAAAGAGACAGAGGAGCTGTTCCTTCATGGGTATGTAAAGACAGAAGAACTGGAAAATATTGGAAAACCATTAGCCAGAGAAGCTGACGGACCGGCACAGATCGGTAGTTTCAACCAAAATCCAACAGGAACCGGATTTCCCAATGCCGGTGTTATGGCCCAGTCATGGAATACAGAATTATCCCGTGATATGGGACGGGCAGTCGCAAAGGAAGCAGGTCAGTTTGGCTATAGCGGCTGGTATGCACCGGCAGTCAATATCCACCGCAGTCCTTTTGATGGCCGAAACTATGAATATTATTCAGAAGACAGCTTTCTTTCCGGGAAAATGTGCGGGGCAGCGGTAAGTGGAAGTATGGATATGGGTGTATACTGCTATGTAAAACATCTGATCTGCAATGACCAGGAGTCTGGTATTTACAGGGATGGCGTCTATACCTGGATGACAGAACAGGCCCTGCGGGAAACTTATTTAAAGCCGTTCCAGATGATCGTACAGGATAATGGTGCCACCGGCCTTATGTCCTCCTATAACCGTATAGGAGCTGTGTGGGCAGGAGGCAGTAAGGGGCTTCTTACCAGCATTTTAAGGGATGAATGGGGCTTTAAAGGAGCTGTGCTTACAGATTATTCTGACCATCATAAATATATGAACGGGGATCAGGCTCTTGCAGCAGGGGGAACCCTCTGGATGGACGGTTTTATGAATGATGGCAGTTTTGCCTTTAAAAATGAAGAAAATAAGGCAGCCTATGATCAGGCACTGCGGCAGTCAGCAAAAGATGTGATCTACATGTATTTAAACGCGAGAGTGAGAAACCAGGCGTATGCAGAAGAAATGGATGACTGGAGCTTGTTAAAACCGGAGATCAAGGCACCGTTCCCATTGTGGGCAGCGGGACTGGCGGCAGTAGACCTTCTGGCTATTGGAAATTTTGTGTTTGCTGTAAATAACTGGAAGAAACGAAAAAGAGAACTTTTAAAAGACCATGAAAATTAAAAAATATGTTTTGATACAAAAAGGCTTCGGCAGAGGATTAAACCAATGCCGAGGCCTGTAGTATTATAAAGCGTTATAAAGTATACTCTTTATCATAGATTACTTCCGGAAGGGACTCCGCATCAGAAGAAGTAACCTTTCCTGTGGATTTCTTATCATCATCAATGAAATAAATAGAACCGCCGGAAACCTTGAATGTCCAGGTTCCGTTTACTTTATAATTCTTGCTGGAAGTCTGGATCTTGCCGGACTCATTTACCAGGTACATTTTATTGTCAACACAGAATACCTGATAGTCAGAACCGCTGTCTGCCTTTACAAGGCGTCCCTGATAATACAGATAATCATCTTTGGAACCATTATAACCGCAGCCCTTATCAGAGCCGGACTCACTGAAATAGTAAGCAGCTGTTTCACCGTCAACGCTTAAATTGGATTTTTTACCGGTGAGCATTTTTCCGTCAGAGTCATTTTCGCCAAAGTAGCCTGTAAATTCTTTACCGGAAGAAGTTACCACATGGATAAGGCCAGTCTGGCGGACACCATAGGAGTTAAAGAAATAGGAATTTCCATCTACCTTGGTAGTTGCCTTGCTCATATTGGTAGCTTTGCTGTTTAAGTAAGCAGGGGTACCATCACTTTCAAAGTAGTACCAGTTTGACTCACCTTCGTCTGGGGCTTCATCGCTGTTGTCTGTGGTGATCTCGTCCTTGTCATCAGAGTCACCTGGATGATTGTAAAGTTCCAGCCATTTGTTTTTTGCCATGATGCCTTCATCATCTCCGCCTAAATAGACGAATTTGCTGATACCTGTGGGATCTCCTGCTTCAGCGCTGCTTTTTACAGCTACCCAGCCAGTCATCATCACACCGTCTTCATTAAAATAATATTTATTATCCCCGATGGTTTCAGCGGAATAGGAGTCATTCTTAGAACGTTTTGCCTTTCCGTTTGTCTGGAAATAAAACCATTTGGCAGTATCGGAAGCAGAAGTACGGATTTCAGAGATCGTTCCATCATCCGGTTTGTTGTCTTCGTCATAGTCCAGGCACAGCCAGCCGGTCTTGGCATAACCATTGTCTCCCAGATAATAAATATCATCATTATCAAAAAACCAGCCTGTACGCATTTTTCCATCGCTGTCAAAAGCGTATTTTTTATCCCCGATGGTACTCCATTTATCCTTGATCAGCTTTCCTTTGGCGTCCACGTAATACCAGCCTGCTTTCTTCTGGGAAGTATCTTCTGATAACTGGATCCAGGAATTTTTTGCCATTACGCCGTCACCGTCAACGTAGTAGGTATCATCGATCCACTGGTTTACAGCAATGACGCCGTTATTGTCCAGATAGTAAGAGTTATCACCGGAAGTTTTCCAGGTATTGTAGGCATAATTTCCAGATGCTTCCTGATATTTCCATACTCCGTTTTCACTGACCCAGCCGCCACTTGCAGCCAGGCTGCTAAAAGCAGCTGCGGAACTTAAAACAGCTGCAGCTCCAAAGGACAGGAATAGTTTTTTATAATTTTTTATCATACAGTTTCCCCTTTCATGTATGTACAGATCCGTATATTTATATCAAAATGTACAATGGTCTGCTGCAAGTATAACATCTAACTATTTTTTCCACAATAATGTTCACAAAATCGTCAGAAAAAATAAATAATACAAGAAGATGTTATGACTGAAATGATTGTCAGTCAGAAAATAATCGTATATAATAATCTGGTATTTTCAGAGCGTGTATATGTGAAACCAAGGAGGAAGAAAAATGGAACGGGGACCTGTAAGGGTGGCAGTGATGGCAGATACCCATGGAGTGCTGCGCCCGGAGGTGGAGAAGATACTGGAAACCTGCGATGTGATCGTACATGCAGGTGATTTTGATACGCAGATGCTGTATATGAAATTAAGCGGAAAGCAGCCGCTTTTTGCAGTAAGGGGAAATAATGACAGAGGCTGGTCCGGGGGACTGCCGGGGATCAAACGTTTTGAGATCGGCGGTGTGAAAATGGTCATGGCCCATCAGAGAACGGACATCCCTGTGGCATTAGGAGATGCTCAGGTAGTGATCTTTGGTCATTCCCATATGTACCAGCAGCAGGAGATTGCGGGAAGGTTGTGGCTAAATCCCGGAAGCTGTGGTTATAAGCGGAATACACTGCCTCTTTCCATGGCTGTTATGACCATTGAAGACGGAACGTATCAGGTAGAAACCATATGGTTAGAGAAGGGATACGGTACTCCGGGAGCTGCCATTGCCCAGCGTGAAAAGACAAAGGTAAGTAAATATGAGAAAAAGCAGAAGCGTTACCAGCAAAAACAGTTAAGTGACGCAAATGATGCAAAAGAAAAAGAACTTCTGTTTACCATTGCAAAAGTCCTCCGGTTTAAAAAATCAGGAGAGTCCAGATTGTGGATCATTAAAAATGTAGGAAATGATCCGGAACTGACTGCAAAGATCTATGATATCTGTGATCCATTGTCGGACACAGATGCAAGGAGCATCCGTGAACGGATCCGCGAACAGTGAAAATAATCTTTCCAAAAATACATTCCTATGTTATACTTAAAAAAGTATAATCCAACACAAGGAGAAACTCATTTATGAAAATGAACCGTGTATTCTTAAAATTAAGCGGCGAGGCCCTTGCAGGTCCTAAAAAGACCGGTTTCGACGAAGATACTGTAAAAGAGGTAGCAAGACAGGTAAAATTATCTGTAGACGCAGGCGTTCAGGTAGGTATTGTGATCGGAGGCGGAAACTTCTGGAGAGGCCGTACCAGCGATGCCATTGAGCGTACCAAGGCAGACCAGATCGGTATGTTAGCTACAGTTATGAACTGTATCTATGTTTCTGAGATCTTCCGCAATGCGGGAATGCAGACAGAGATCTTTACCCCATTTGCATGTGGCACTATGACCCAGCTGTTCTCCAAGGATCAGGCAAATAAGTGCTTTGCAGAGGGAAAGGTGGTGTTCTTTGCAGGCGGTACAGGACATCCTTACTTCTCCACAGATACAGCCACTGTACTTCGCGCAGTAGAGATCGAAGCAGAAGCAATCCTTCTTGCAAAAGCTGTTGACGGAATTTATGACAGTGATCCGAAGACAAACCCGAATGCAGTAAAATATGATGAAATTTCCATTGAAGAAGTAGTTGCAAAGAAACTGGCAGCTATGGATCTGACAGCATCGATCATGTGTATGGAACAGAAGATGCCGATGCTGGTATTTGCACTGGATGAAAAAGACAGCATCATCAATGCAGTACATGGCAAATTTGTCGGAACTAAGGTTACTGTATAAGTAAGGCTTATAAGTCAGTTTACAGAGAAAGTGTAATATAAAAACTATAAAAAGAGGGAGACGAACCTAATGGATGAGAGAATTCAGAAATATGAAGAGAAGATGAAAAAGACACTGGCAAGTCTTGAGAGCGAACTGGTTACAATTCGTGCAGGACGTGCGAACCCGCATATCCTTGACAAACTCGCCGTAGATTATTACGGAGCTCCGACACCTCTTCAGCAGGTGGCAAATATCACTGTCCCGGAAGCTCGTATGATCCAGATCCAGCCATGGGAAAGCAGCCTGATCAAAGGAATTGAGAAAGCAATCCTTACCTCTGACCTTGGATTAAATCCAAGCAACGATGGTAAAGTAATCCGCCTTGTATTCCCGGAACTTACAGAGGAACGCCGTAAGGAACTGGTTAAAGATGTCAAGAAAAAAGGCGAAGCAGCCAAAGTAGCAGTCCGCAACATTCGTCGTGATGCAAATGATGCATTTAAGAAACTTGCAAAACAGGATGTATCTGAGGATGAAATCAAAGAACTTGAGGAGAAAATCCAGAAGAGCACAGATAAATATATCAAAGAAGTTGATGCGGCAGTGGATGCAAAGAGCAAAGAAATCATGACCGTATAAGGGAAACGAAAAGGAGAGCTCCATGAATGCGGGCTCTCTTTTTATCTGAATGAGATAATGGACCGGAAACTGTGGTTCATTATGATGAGACAGTAAGGTTAAAGGAATAACAGGATAAGAAAAGGAAACAAGAGTATGAATGTACCAAATCATATTGCCATTATTCTGGATGGTAATGGACGCTGGGCGAAGGCAAAGGGAATGCCCAGAAGCTACGGACATGTGAAGGGCTGTGCAAATCTGGAAACAGTCTGTGACTATATGAAGGAGCTGGGAGTTAAATATGTGACTGTATATGCTTTTTCCACAGAGAACTGGAAACGTTCCAAAGATGAGGTGGACGGTCTGATGAAACTGTTCCGAAGTTATCTGAAAAAATGTATTAAACTGGCAGATAAGAACAAAATGCGTGTCCGGGTGATCGGAGAGGTTTCGGCATTTGATCAGGATATTCAGGAAAGTATTGCACGTCTGGAACAATATTCTCAGAAATATGATGAAATCTATTTCCAGATTGCATTAAACTACGGCAGCAGAGATGAGATCATAAGAGGTATCCGCAAACTTGCGCAGGATGTTGCAGATGGAAAAGTAAAGCCGGAAGAAATTGATGAGCATGTTTTTGACAATTACCTGGATACGGCAGGAATCCCTGATCCGGATCTGATGATCCGCACAAGCGGTGAATTGAGACTTTCCAATTTTCTGTTATGGCAGATGGCTTATACAGAATTTTATTTCACAGATGTGGCATGGCCGGATTTTAATAAAGCAGAGCTGATTAAGGCTATTGAGAAATATAATCAGAGAGACAGAAGATACGGCGGAGTTAAGGAGGAGTAAAGAATGTTTAAGACAAGACTCTTAAGCGGAATCCTGCTTGTGATTATTGCGCTTGCCACTATTATCAGCGGTGATTATGTGCTGTTTTTCACACTTCTTGCGGTTTCTCTCATTGGAATGAGAGAATTGTACAGAGCAATGAAGGTGCAGGATGAGAAGATAAATCTGCTGGCAGCAGCAGGCTATTTAGGCGCAGTATTATATTATCTGGCAGTACTGCTTGATTTTGAGAGGTATGGAGTGCTGGCAATCATTTTCGGACTTGTGCTGCTCATGTTTGTATACGTGTTCACTTATCCAACCTATGAGGCAGGGCAGGTAATGCCTGCACTGTTTGGTATTGTGTATGTGGCAGTTATGTTGTCGTTTATTTATCTTACCAGAGAGCTTCCCGGTGGAAAGTTCCACGTATGGCTGATCTTTCTGTGCTCATGGGGATGTGATACCTGCGCATATTGTGTGGGAATGCTGATCGGTAAACATAAAATGGCACCTGTCCTCAGCCCTAAGAAATCTGTGGAGGGAGCTGTGGGTGGTGTGGCAGGAGCTGCACTTCTTGGTGTGATCTATGCAGCAGCCACTCAGGGACCGATGCTGGAATATGCTGTGATCTGTGCAATCGGAGCGCTGATTTCCATGGTAGGCGATCTGGCTGCATCTGCGATCAAAAGAAACCAGAACATCAAGGACTATGGAAAGCTGATCCCGGGCCATGGAGGAATCCTGGACCGTTTTGACAGCATGATATTTACGGCTCCGGCTATTTATTTTGCGGTTACTTTTTTAAAGTAATGTTTTAAGCATTTCCTTCACAAAGGGAGAATAATTATGGTAAAGAACATATCGATCCTGGGTTCCACCGGCTCTATCGGTACCCAGACATTA
>ERZ772880.323-NODE-323-length-44266-cov-9.530569_pt1 | contig 44266 bp, 38 predicted proteins | sample MGYA00580577_ERZ772880 | MGnify/ENA primary metagenome ERZ772880 (study PRJEB29015, sample SAMEA2737705) | human gut metagenome | biome: human gut; feature: human-associated habitat; material: faeces | place: China | collected 2012 ... | reverse complement strand
CTATTATTACTGATAAATAGTTAGGTATATTTTTAGCTAATAACATTTCCAAATGTACCACTAATGAAAATATTCCATAGTAATATAAATATATAAAGATATTTCTTAAAGTTATTCTAAGTAATCTCTTATCTGGTACTTCCAATGATACATTTATTATTCTTCCAAAGATAGTTTGGTTATGGTTAAAATATGGAATGATAATAAAGTAAAGAACCGCTAGCGAAAGATTTATATATTTATTGTTTATTAAAAATGATACTAGCATTATTATTAGTAGATAGATAAAGATATCTCCTATAAAGAGTGTTATTCTTCTTAAGGAAGATACTTTTTGCCCTTCTTTTAATGATTTGGTATCGATATCTTCTCTTGTTGGTAAATATTTTTGAATAGGACTTATTATTAAATATCCCAGAAGACCTCCTAGTGTGTTTATTAATAGGTCATCCACATCAAAATTACGATATGGTCTAGGATAGATATAATATAGTCCTGTTAATTGAGTTAATTCAAAGAATAGTGATATTAAGAGGCTTATAATTATTGTTTTCTTTAATGAACATTTATAGTAGTATCTTAGATAGACTCCTAATGGCATAAACATTATTATATTAAAGATAACAGTATATATACTAGGTATAGTTATTATTTTTAGAATGTTTATTTGTTTTAATTCTATTAGGTCCTCTACTATATCTTTTATGAATGTTAATGGAATTAACTGAGGATTAATCACTTTCATTTTGATTACTTCTTCTTTGGTTGGAAGAGGTAATATTACTAAAAAGTAGATTGTCATTAGATATAAGATAAAAGAATATATTATTAAAGTTCTTAATTTGTTTACTGATCCATAATGATGATATTCATATATTATATATGGTAATGTTATTAATAAGGCTAAAAAAGGAAAGATTATTAAAGCTGCTTTTATTGGTACTAAATAGCTCATCTTATCTCTCCTTTATTATGGTTTTACTACAGTAGTATGTTACTAAGAAATATCCTCCATAGATTACTACTAGAAATACTGCGGTTAATATTATTGATGATAGTAATGATTCTGTTCCTATTGTTTTTAAGATATAGTTAGCAAACTCTATTCCAAATATTGAGTGAATTATAGCTAGTAATAATGGGAATAGGAAGAATACTGCTATCTGATTAAATAGGGCTTTGTTTATCATTTTATCATCAGTTCCTATTTTTCTTAACATATTAAATCTTTCTTTATTATCAGTACTTTCTGATAATTCTTTTAAGGCTAAGATGGCTGCACTTGATATTAAGAAAATTATTCCTAGGTATAGTCCTACAAATGTTACCATGGCTCCTAGTCCTATGGATGATGCATAGATATCTATTTTAGTATTATATGATAATAAGGTATCTTTGTTAAAATGGTTATTTATTATAGTACTAACTGTATCTTCAACATTTTCTTTTTCTTCTTTAGTGTCTGCTTGATAGTTAGCTGCTAAGACATTTTTATATGGATGAATACCTTCTAAGGCATTATCTGGTAATATTATTACTCCTGTATTAGTAGCACTTCCACTTAGTTCGATAATGCCATCTTGACATTCTTGATATTTTGGATAGTAGTCTTTACCATTTATAGTTAGTTTGGTATTATTTTTTAAGGCTATATTTCGAATGTCCGCCATCATCTTATAGTTAGATATAATTACATATTCATTATCTTTTAGAGTTAATTCTTTTTTGTTATATAGTTTTGCTAGACGATTGTAGTCACTTAATTTTACTAAGTCTTCTCTTACGTTATAAGCTAGTGTGGGATAATCTTTTCCTATTTGTTCTATTTGGTCTCCAAAAGAATCTTTTAGAGTTATTTCTTCTAATCTATATATATTTATGTCTACTACTTCTTTTAGATACTTGTATACATCTAATCTTTGTAAGGTATCTTTGACAGTGGTGTTATAATCCTCTATTATCTCTTTTGAAAAGTTTTCTTGTTCTTCTTTAGATAATGGTTCTTGTAATTTTGAGAACTGAATATCAACAGGGGCTAAATCTTTTAGATTACCTGATAAGGAGTTCTTTATAGATAATGCTGAGGAAAAGATACATATGGTAAAGAATAACATTAGGCATATTATTGTCATTGAAAAGACAGTGGTATTTATTTTGCTACTTATTTGACGAACGGTAAAACTATTTAGTCCTTTGTAGTAGTATTTTTTTAGATGCATTACTATCTTTAGGATTAGACCTGATAGTGACCAAAATATTAGAAATGTTGATATACAACCTAGGGCTATTGGTATTAATATCCCACTTATAGTATTCATAAGTGGTGAAGTACCAAAACCATCTGTTACTAGATAGTAAGCATATGATAGTGCTATGACCGCGATTATAAATACTATAGTGCAAATGATTGGATTTTTTAATTTTACTTTTTCGGATTTTTTATTACCATGTAATAGATCTATTAGTTTACATTTGTTTACAATTATGGTGTTAAATATCATTACTATTAGATACATTATACTAAAGTATAATAATGTTTTTAGGGCTGCTGAAGATGAAAATGTAAACTGAAATTTTGTTAGGTCTGCTTCAAACATATTGGCTACTAAGATACTCATTAGTTGTGATAAAACTATTCCTATGGCTAGACCTACTCCTAAAGAGATAACTCCTATTATAAGAGTTTCAAAGAAAAGAATTAGAGATATTTTTCTTTTGGACATTCCTAAGGTTAAGTAGATTCCAAATTCTTTGTTTCTTCTTTTTATGAGAAAACGACTGGCATAGATGATTAGAAATCCTAGAATGAATGAGACAAAGACACTTACTCCTCCTAGAATGGTGGTCATTAGTCTTATTATTTCACTTGTTGATGATGATACATTTAGCATTACTGTTTGACTATCTATAGCATTGAAAACATAGAAAATAGCTACTCCTAGTACTAAAGTAAAGAAATAGATAGCATAATCTTTGATACTTTTAGTTATGTTTTTTATAGACAATTTAAAGAGCATCATTTATGTCTCCTCCTAGTAAGGTTACGACATCTATTATTTTATCAAAGAATTCTTTTCTGGTATCATTTCCTTTACGAATTTCGTTATATATTTTACCATCTTTTATGAAGATTATTCTAGTAGCGTAACTTGCGGCATAAGCGTCATGGGTTACCATTAGAATAGTGGCTCCTAATGTATTATTTAGGTATGTTAGTTTTTCTAGAAGCATTTTTGATGACTTAGAATCTAGAGCTCCAGTTGGTTCGTCTGCTAGTACTAAGCATGGATTTGTTATTATGGCACGGGCTGCTGCTACTCTTTGTTTTTGTCCTCCACTCATTTGGTAAGGATATTTTTTTAGTACTGATTCGATATCTAGTTCTCTTGCTACCTTCTTTATTCTTTTATCTATTTCTTTGGGACTTACATTTTGAATTGATAAGGCTAGTGCTATATTTTCATAGGCTGTTAAGGTATCTAATAAATTGAAGTCTTGAAAGATGAAACCTAAGTCTTCTCTTCTAAACTTGTTTAAATCATTTCCTTTTAGTTTTGTTATGTCAATTTCTCCTACAAAAATATGTCCGGCGGTTACTTTATCAATTGTGGATATGCAGTTTAGTAATGTTGTTTTACCTGAACCTGAAGAACCCATGATAGCGACAAACTCTCCTTTTTCTACTTCAAATGATATGTTATCTATGGCTTTAGTTAAACTTGATTTACTTCCATAGTATTTTTCAATATTTTCTATTTTTAGTATATTTTCCATATTATTTTCCTTCCTTTCGTAATTAATAATACTAGATAATAGGATATTTGTCGTAATTTTAATATTACAGTATATTACTTTTTTGTAAGGTTAGTCTTCTGGGTGATAAAGTTTATTTTTACCAAAGGTTATTTTGACAATGGTATATTCTTTTTCTTCAGATTCTATCTCTATTTTATGACCTAGTTTGGTACATAATTTTTTGGCTATGTATAGACCCATGCCTGTTGATTTGATTTTATCTCTGCCATTAGTACCGGTAAATGATTTTTTGAAAACATTAGGGATATCACTTTTTGGTATGCCAATACCGTTATCTTTGATAAATAAGGTTATTTGATTATTATCTTCAGTAGCATTTATTTGGATATAGGAGTTTGGCACATCTTTTTTGTATTTAATACTGTTATTGATAATTTGATTTAAAATGAATTCTAACCATTTGGTATCGGTATAGACTTCGGTATTTTTTATATCGACGATTAGGTCAATTTTATTTTCTAAGAGGTCATCTTTATTTTTAAGGGCTACTGATGAGATTATTTTTTCTAGTTTTACTTTTTTGAAGATAAAGTCTTCACTGGTATAGTTACTTCTTACATAATAGAGGATTTGGTCGATGTAGTTATCTAGTCTTTTTATTTCTTCAATGTATTCTTTTGGTACTTGGTTTTTATGATTATGGGTCATAAGGATTAGACTTGATATTGGTATTTTTACTTCATGTATCCACATCTCAATATAATCTTTGAAGTCTTTGGTGCTATTTATGTAACTACTGACATTTTCAATCATTGATTTGTTTATGTCATACATGATGTTATATATTAGTTCTTCTTCGTAAGTGGTTGGTTTGGGTAAGGTTTCTAGGACTAGGTATTTTTTATCTAGATTTTTGGTATTGGTTATTAGTGTGTTATAGAAGGTTCTTTTTTGGAAATATGATATTAAAAGGGCTATGATTAGTGTTAATAGTAGTAATACTATGGTTACTATTATTAGTCCCTCTGGTACTTTGAAGGCTATGTCTAATAGGGTTATTAGAATTATTGATATGATAGTAATAATGATTATGGTTATTTTATCTTTTAGATAGTTTGTTAATTTCATAATAGTATATATCCTTGTCCTTTTCTTGTTTCTATGGCATTTGGATAACCAAAGTCCTCTAGTTTACTTCTTAGTCTACTTATATTTACGGTTAGAGCATTATCATTTATGTATTCTTCATTATTCCAAAGAATGGTCATTAGTTCATCTCGTGATACAATTCTATTTTGGTTATTTAATAAGTGCTGAAAGATTAGCATTTCATTTTTGGTTAGTTCTAATTCTTTATTACTACCAGATAAAGTACCTCGTGATGGCGAGACTTCTAAATCTTTATATTTCAGTACTTCAGTACTATTATCTAATCTTTTGAAGATATTTTGTATTCTTAGTAATAGAATGGTTGGGCTATAAGGCTTGGTTATATAATCATCTGCTCCATAAGAGATTGATAATATTTCATCGGTTTCATTTGCTCTTGAGGTTACCATTATTACGGGAATATTTGATTCTTTCCTTATTTCTTTAAGTAACTGCTCACCATTCTGATATGGTATATTTATATCTAAGAGAATTAGGTCTATATTACTTTTTAATATTTCTTCTTTGGCATTTGAGAAGTCTTTTAGTATTAATGCTTCATATCCAGCATTTACTAGTAGTTCATATAATTCTTTAGATATTATAGTATCATCTTCAATTATCATTATCTTTTTCATATATTATATTTCCTTCTTTCTATAGTTATATTATATCATTGTTTTAGTGTATTTTATATTACAAGTTTGTAAGGTATGAAAAAAAAGACTTAGTACATCATTATGATGTTGGTAAGTCTTTTTGATATTTCATGTATAGCTGCTCTCTTCAGTTAGAAGAGACCAAATTGCGTTAAGCCCTTTAAATATGGGCCTTTTTATATTAGCATAAACTGTCATTTACCGTGGTTTTTTAGTATTTTTGTACCTAAATTGTACCTAAAAAAAATAGCACATTATTTATGTACTATCTATTAATTACTATATTTCTAAAAACACAATTACATTTCTTCTAATTTTCCCATTAAATAATTATATAAAACTATATTATCAGTAACAATAATTAGATTATCTATAGCTCGAGTAACGATGGCATATATCTGACTACTTAATTTTCCTGTACATAAGTCAGATACTTTAACAATATTATCATCTTTAATGTCATAACCATTACAAAAAAACATTATAACATTTTTATACTCCGAGCTTATTACTGTATGAGGTTCCTTTGTGTTTTTGCACTTTCCAGAAATAATTAAACATTTTTTGTTTGGACATGTATATGTGCAATCTCTAAAATATAATGATTTTGATGGTTCTATAAAAACATAGTCAGATAAATCTGGCATTTCCTCACCATACATTAATATCCTTATTTTATTCTTATTTATTTTTTTATGCTTAAATCCTTTATCTGATATATTTAATATTTTTCTTGCAAATATTTCAAATGTATCATCTGTTCTTATCAATTGCTTCATATTTTGAACAAAATTATTAGCTCTATCATTATATAATGATTCAAATCCAGATTCAAAGTCAATGTTTTGATTAATATCGCCTATTAGCACAATTTTTTCCTTGGCTTTTTCAGGTAATACTAATATATCTGCTGGTTTTAGTCTTTGAGCTTCATCAACAATTATAATATCTACATCTTCATCTTTACTTATAAAGTCTTTTACCGTTTTCATATCTATTTGTTTTCTCAATTTAATGTTGATTACATCATTTAATTTAAATGGAGTTAGATATTGAACTTTTTTATTCTCAACATTTAAATAATAATCGTACATATCTAGAGCCAACAAACTTTTGCCACAACCAGCTCTACCACCTATAATATTAACTTTTTTATTAGATTGAATTATTTGACTTTTCATTAATCGTTGAGATGATGATAGATTATATTTTTTTTCTAAGAAAAAATCAGGATTAATGTAAACAGAATCTACGTTAATATTAATATTTAGTTTAATTCCACTACTAATTTTAGATAATTCATCATTTAATTCCTTAAATGAAGTTTTTATAAATTTTCTATCTTTATGATCCAGCATATAAATATGATCATTATCACTTTCATAACAATATACCGTTATTTCTCTATTATCATACTCATTCTTCAATAACTTATAGTTTTCAATACACTGTGTAACATCTCTATGTGAAGATTTTAATTCAATATTAATTATACGTGACTCATCTAGTTTAACTAAATCAAATTCTTTATCTAATCTATCAACTATATAAGAAACATTAAAATCAGGCAAACAAGTTGTTTCAAGTTTTTCTATAATTATTTTTAAAGATGCAATATCACATTCATCAAACTTTCTAACACCATTATATCTAAGATATTTCTTTATATCATCATCACTATAACCCCTTAAATCGTTTAAATTAATCAATTTATATTCATACATAATACCACCCTGAAAATAAAACTAATTGTTAGCATACTTTAATTCGGCTTGTCTTATAACTTGTTCAACTGCTCCTTCTCTTTTTACTGGAGGATAGTTATACTTAATCAATAATCTTCTTATATTAACTCTAATTCTAGCTCTTGCATCTTCTCTTTTAAAAGCATCTAATGTTAAATTTTCATTAATAATTTCTACTAATTCCTTAGCTATTTGAACTAAGGTTTCATCTTGCATTAATTCTTTTATTTCTGGATCTGCTCCCAAAGCATCAAAGAATGCTTTTTCTTCAGAAGATAAATCATATTCATTTCCTTTTTCTAATTCATCTTCAATTTCTTTTTTTAATTTAATCATTTCTTCAATGATTTTTTCTATATCAGCTATATCGGTTCTTTCGTTATAAGCATCTACTATCTTATTAAACTTAGTTGAGAATTTTTCTTGTAATGTTAAGTTTATCTTGCCAATATCACTTATTGTTGTTTTAATAGCTCTTGATAGTATTTCAGCAGCAACGTTTTTATCTTTTAAACTTCTTAATTTATTAAGCATAGTATCACTTAATAACTCTAAACTATTACCTCTAGATAACTCTCCGAGATTAATTAACTCATCTTCTCTAATAGATTGTTCAAGCATTACTCCAACATTTCTATTAATTTCTGATACATCTAATTTATTCTCATTTGTTATCTTAGATATAAAAGATCTAACTGAAATAATGAATAATACTTTATCTTTATAGTATTGTTCTAATATACCATTACATAAAGTATAAAGATTCTTAACATCTAAACTATGCTTCATAAATCTCTTCTTTTTATCTTCAGAACTTAGTACTAAGTTAGCTCCATCTTTAATTAAATTATATTTACCAGTATTATCCAGATTATTAAAGTTAGAATAATCAAATCCATCTAATATTCCATCAATAATTTCAATTTTATCTTTTAAAGCATTAACTAATTCATTATTATCTACTACCTGTCTTTGATCTCTCGTAGTATATGTTTTTAATGCATCTAATAGCCATGCTTTTAATCCTATATAATCAACTATTAATCCAGCTGGCTTAGTTTTATATACACGATTAACTCTTGCAATAGCTTGCATTAAATTATGAGCCTTCATAGGCTTATCTATATACATAACACCTAATCTTGGAACATCAAATCCTGTAAGCCACATATCAACTACAATAGCTATCTTAAACTTCTCATTAGGATCTTCTGCTTCATTTTTAAATCTAATTTCTAATTCCTTTTTATCATTCTTAGTACCAATAGCTTTTTGCATTTCTTCTGAATCTTTATTTGATGGTGTAATAATCATATTAACTACATCTTTATAATCTGGTCTTAATTCTAAAAACTTTTGATACATTGTATAAGCTGCTTTTCTTGAATATGCAACTACCATAGCATGATCTGCTACCATATCTTTTCTTTCTTCAAAATGACTAATAATGTCTTTAACAATTAACTCCAATCGATCAGGATCTTCAATTACTTGTGATATCTTAGCCATCATTTGTTTAGATTTATTTATAGCGTAAGCATCGGCTACACCTTCATCTTCAATAAACTTATAATAATTATCTATTTCGTCTAATATCTTTTGATTTAATCCGACTCTGGCCATTCTAGATTCATACATAATAGGAACTGTAGAGCCATCTAAAATAGCTTGTGTCATATCATAAGTATCAATTACATCCCCAAATATTGATGATGTAGATTTATCTTTAGTTTCAACAGGAGTACCAGTAAATCCAATATAAATAGCATTAGGTAAAGCATTATGAAGATATTTAGCAATACCGAATTTTTCTTTAGCCTCATTAGTTTCATAATCTATCTTCATAGTAGCTTCAATTCCATAATGTGATCTATGAGCTTCATCTACTAAAACTAAGATATCATCTCTATCACTAAATAATCCTGTTTCTTCTTCAAACTTTTGTAATGTAGTAAAGAAAATACCACCAGCAATTCTATCTTTTAGCATTTCATCAAGTGATTGCCTTGAATCTGCTTGTCTTGGTTTTTGTTTTAGATAATAATCACATTTAACAAAAGTTTCATATAATTGATTGTCTAAATCATTTCTATCAGTTACTACTACTATAGTAGGATTATTTAATAGCTTAATCATATTACCAGAATAAAACACCATACTAAATGATTTTCCTGATCCTTGAGTATGCCATACTATACCAGCTTTACCAGTTTTAACACCGTTAGTAACTGTAGAAAGAATAGCTTTCTTAACACCAAAGTATTGATGATATTGAGCTAATATCTTTTTATCATCACTAAATAAAATAAAGTTTTGAATAATATCTAACAGTCTATCTTTTCTAAACATTCCATTAAATAATGTTTCATGTGTAGGCATATTCTCATAAACTTCATCATTAGCTTCAACTTTCTTCCAATCGCTAAATCTAGAATATGGGCTTGTTATAGTACCAGCTTTGGCAGTAACACCATCACTAATAACTAAAAATTGATTATACTTAAACAATGTAGGAATATAAACATTTCTATAACCAGTTAATTGGGTATAAGCATCTTCTAACTTAACATCTTCATTAGTAGCTGTCTTAAGTTCAACTACTACTAATGGAATCCCATTTATAAATACTATAATATCTGGTCTCTTAGTATCAAATTCTATAATAGTAAATTGTTGAATTGCTTGGAAGTGATTATTGCTTATATTATCAAAATCAACTAATTTAACATTCTTATATTGATATCCAGTATTAGTTTTAATTTGTACTGGAATACCTTCTAATAAATATCTTGTAAAGGTCTTATTATCTTCAACTGGATTACCGTGTGACAGTGTCTTTATAGTCTTTATGACATCTTGAATTTGGGAATCATTAAAATCTTTATTAATTCTACATAAATCATCAAAAAGATTATTTTCCATAAAAACACTATGATAATCCCTATCAATGTTATATCCATTTAACCTTTCATAACCCAATTCTTCAAATATATTTAATGTAGCATCTTCTAATTGTTCTTCATTAAACATCTTAATCACTTCCTTATTAATACAAATCATACTGATCATTACTGCCCTTGTATTCATTTAAAAAGTCTTTTTCACATTTTATTTTTCTTTTATACCAGTGAATAATATATTCCTTTTTGGTTTCCTCAAAGAATATTTCACCAGCAGAAACAGCTCTAGTTAACTCATTATAGGCCCATTCCTGCAATGTAAATGGGAAATTAAATGAACTCCTCATATTAGTGGCTTGAAAAACAATCAATTTCGATTTTAAAACTTGGTATTCTCCATCTTGCAAACTAAAGTAAGACGTAGGATTAATATCTATACCACCTTTGTTATAATCAAAATAATGAGCAATTAGAATAAGAACTTGAGGATCTGATATTTGTTTTAATTCTTTAACACACTTTTTAACGATTCTTTTCTTATTAATATAGTTTATAATTCTTTCAGCTATATCGTCTAACAAGAAAATAACTGCTAAAGCAAAAATAATATTCACTATGTTAAGAATTGTGTTATTTTTAGTATCTATTAACCAGAATTTATATAACGAAATACCAATCAAAAAAGAAATTCTGAAGCTTGTCTTTTTAAAATAAGCTAAAACATCTTTTAAATTAAAATTAACATTCATTTAATTTATCACCTCCAAATCACAATTTGTATGATTAAATCTCTATATTATCTAAATCTATTTCACCATTCATTAACTTTGGTAATAATGTATCTCTTAATTCTGATAATTTAATATTTTCCTTCTCGTTATTTTTTACTAATTCAAACATCGATGATGTTAACTTATTAAACTTATTTAATTGTTCCTCAGATGGTATTCCAATCTTAATTGATTTAACAATTTTAGAATTAATTGCTGTTGCAATAGACGATGTACTTCCCAAGTCAGAATAATTAAAATATGTTAAATAACAATATAGATAATTATTTAATTCTTTGTTATTTAAATTAAAATGAGCTATTGCTTCATTTGTCGTCATTTCTTCTGTAGTAAATGCAGTTCTACCAACTGTTAATTTAAAGCTTAATATAACAGTATCTTTTGGAATTACTCTCACATTATATTTTTCTACTGCTTCTTTAGTAAGTTTTTCTGATGTATCAAATATAAACATTCCAGATTTACCAAGATCGCTAATTGAAATCCATTTTGTATCTTTTTTGTCCGTTGTAAAACACTCATGTTCGCTTCTAGGTGGTGTTTTTCCAATAGTTACATTTGATATCTCGTCTAATCTTTTATAATCATCATATTGAATAAATATCTCTTTATAAATACTTTTAATTTGCTCTAACAAATTATTATTTATCTCATTATTTAACTTAATTTTTCCATCTATATTAGATAATATTTTTGATATTTTCCTTTGAATTTTCAACTCAGGTAATTTAATTTTTATTTTGTTCATATTTTCCTGGTTCAATTTTGGTTGTGTTGAGCCAGTAATATATTCACCTAAATCTAATTTTAATAAATAATAATACAAATATTCTAAATCAACATTTTCTTTCACTTTAAAAATATGTGCATGATTATTTAACCAAAACTTTCCTTCAACAATTTTAACCAAATCTTTTTTTCTCGACTTTAAATTTTCACCATCTTCAGCTAGAAGAATATATTTTCCATCAAAAATATAATCATCTATTGAATCTATTATTTCTTGAGCACCATAATATGGATATATTCCTTTTCTTTTACTTCTATCCATTGTTGATAATGGTTTTCTCTTTTTGTCTTCTAAAACAATAACATCCTCTAATTGTAAATTTTTAAATTCCATATTATTAGCCTCCTTTTGGTAAATCACAATTCTATGCTATAAATCTTCTATGTGATATCTTAACATTACTTTGATTTACTAATGCATAATGCATTGTAGTTTCTATTTTTACATGTCCTAATAGTTTTTGAACTTGTTCCACTGGCATACCTTTATCTATTGCCATCGTTGCTAATGTTCTCCTAAACTTATGTGGATGAACTTTATTAATATTTGAATTCATTCCTAATGTTCTTACAATTAGTTCAACCCCTGAAATTGACAATCTTTGATGTGGCTCTTTCATTGATACAAATAAAGCATCATTGGAGTCATTTCGTTTATTAATATATTCTTTTAAGTGCAGTTTTGTTTTAGCATCAAAATAGACTTCTCTTTCTTTGTTTCCTTTTCCCAATACAATACACGATCTGTCCTCAAAATTAAGATCATTTATATTTAAATTTACAAGTTCCCCAACTCTCATTCCTGTGGAAATCAACAATTCTATTAATGAAAGATCTCTTATGTTCTCACATTCATCTCTTAATTTTTCCAAATTTTCGTCTGTTAAAACTTCTTTGACAATTGTTGCCGTTTTTATTTTATGAATTCTCCTAACTGGACTTTTTATAATATAATCTTCATCCTCTAACCAAGAAAAGAGTGATGATAATACTCTCCTTATATTATCTATTGTTGTTGAACTACAAGAACTATCTTCCTTATAATTGGATAGATAAGTTCTTATTTCATCTGTTGTTAATTGTTTGATACTTTTATCAAAACTATTACTAAATTTTTCTATAATTTCTCTGTAATATTTTATTGTTCTATCAGAACACCCTTCAACTTGCTTAGATGATATGAATGAGTCAATTATTTTTTTATTTTCATCCAATTCTTCTTTATGTTTTAATTCATCTGTTTTTATAATAAACTCTACTCTTTCGAAGTTTATTATCAAGCTTTCTTTAAGCCTATCCAATTGATAGTCAGTGAGACTATCTTTCATGTCTTTTGTAATACTAGATATTACTTCTGTTTTCATAATAATTTTTTCCCCCTTTAAAGACGGGTATTATTATATCACAGAATGTTATTTTAACTCAAATCCGATGGCTTTCATATTATTTTTTATTTCTTCTTCTAATTTATGTGATTCTTCAAATTGCTTCGATAATTCAGATGTAATACTTTTCATTTTTTCTTCAAAAGATATTGTTTCCTCTTTGCTATCCTCTACTCCCACATATCTTCCTGGTGTCAAAACATAGTCGTTAGTTTTAATTTCTTTGGTTGTAGCAGAGTAACAAAATCCCTTGATGTTTTCATAATTATTATTGTTTTGATAGCAATGATAAGTTTCTGATATTTTCTTAATATCATCTTCAGATAATTCTCTTAATCTTCTAGTAACCATGTTTCCTAGATTATTAGCATTTATGAACAATGTTTTTTGCTTTTGTTTTTTGTTTCTATTAATTATCCAGATGGAACATGGAACAGTAACGGTATAGAATAAATTAGTTGGCATTGCTATAATACAATCAACTAAATCATTGTTTTCTATTATTCTTTTTCTTATCTCTCCTTCTTGGCCTCCTGCCGTTAAAGATCCATTTGCTAAAATACAAGCCATTTTGCCATTTTGCGACAATTTGGAAATCATATGCTGTAACCATGCATAATTGGCATTATTTTTTGGAGCTAGTCCATATTTCCATCTTGGATCATTTTCAACTTTATCTCTATCCCACTCCAAATTAAATGGTGGATTTGCAAGTATAAAATCTGCTTTTAAATCCTTGTGTAAATCTTCTGTAAAAGTATCTGCTGCATATTTTCCTAAGTCTCCATACATCGATCTTATTGCTAAATTCATTTTTGCAAGACGCCATGTTGTCGGATTTTTTTCCTGACCATATATTCCAATATTATATAAATTACCTTGATGTTCTTCCACGAACCTCATTGATTGAATAAACATACCACCTGATCCACATGCTGGATCATATACTTTTCCTTTAAATGGCTCTATACATTCAACCATTGTTCTAACTAGGCAGGCTGGGGTGTAAAATTCTCCACCCTTTTGTAACTCGTTTTTTGCAAATTGTCCTAAAAAATATTCATATATTCTTCCCAATATATCTTTTTGTATTGCTTCTTTCGTTCCAACTTTTATGTTGGTAAATAAGTCAAGCAATTCTCCTAAATTGACATTTCTCATTGTTGGTGAATTATAATCTTTAGGTAATACATTTTTTAATGATGTATTTTCTTTTTCTATTAGTATTAAAGCATCATCTATAATTTCACCTATATTTGGATCTTTTGAATGTTCTACTAAATACTCCCATCTTGCTGTTTTAGGAACGTAAAATATATTCTCTGCAGTATAGCAATCTCTTTCTTCTTCAAGTCCATCGCCTTCATTAACAAGTTCCTTGTATTTTTCTTCAAAAGAATCTGATATATATTTTAAAAATATCAAGCCAAGCACTATAAACTTATAATCTGATACTGAAACAGCACCTCTCATTTTTTCTGCCGAAGCCCATAACTTAGATTCTATTTTTTTTAAATTTTCTTCTTCCATCTGTTTTTCCTCCACTACTATTTTAATACTTAACTATGACTTTTTTTATATCCATTGGGCTGTTATCAATTTGTAATCAAGTTATTTTTTTATTTATTTTAATTATATCTTTTTTTATACTTTTATTTAAACAGCTCTTCTTCTGATAAATAATTAATAAAAGTGTCAATAATTAAGTTGTTTCTAGATTCAATATCTTGTTCATCAAAGTTTTTATATCTAGTATTTAATGTTAATAAATCTTGAATTTTTGTTCCATCTATATATTTACCTTTATCATTCATATAACCTTTATATTTTTTAATTTTATCTTCAAATCTAAAGTCAGATACCCTTATATTAACAGATTTTTCTAGTAATGACTTATTACCTAGCTTTTCTAGATTTCTTTTATCTTTTAAATTTCCATCAATATCTTGTCTATTTTTTGCATAAATATGTTCAATTTCTAAAGGCTGCTCCAATGGTAAATATGCTTGCTCTTCATTTGTAAAAGCCCACCATGCTAACATAGACTTGGTAACTGGTCTTCTATTATCAAAAGAATAATTAAATAAACTTTGTTTTACTAATTCTTTATCAAATTTATATTTATCAAATGTTACTTCTATACCATTAATTATGTTAATCATTTCATCATATATAGGAGTTCTCAATGCATTAACCCCTGGATTAAAGAAAGCATATGTCCATATGAATGCTATTGATTTATTTAAGAATCTATATAATTTTTCATCTTCTAACATACCATTACTATCTTTATTTGTCATAAAATACACTGATAAGAAATATGCCCACATACCATTAGGAGCCATATTTAAAACAAATAATTTATTTAATATTCTATCGCTAAATCTTTCACGATTTTGACTAGATATGTCATTCCAAAATATTGCTAACTCTACTAGATTATTTAATGTATAATCATTTTTTAATAGTTTATAGGAATCTTTTTCATAAAATCTTCTTAGAGCCTCTGTTGTAGAAGATTTTATTCCCATCTTTGCTCTTTCATAGTACATATATCTAGTAAATAGTTCATCCATTGGTGTTCCAGAAATTGGATGGAATATTTTTTCACATAGATCTTCTAAGTCTTTCCATATTTTTATAAATTTTTCTTTTTCTCCTTTATCTGAATAATATTTATAAAATTGAGCTTTAAATATATCAGCGTCTGATAATGGAAGGCCTCTATCATTTAATGTTGAAAAAATTCTTAATGCTGTATTTTGATTATCCGCTTCTATTGGTAGCAATATACAATTATTTAGTATTCTTGCAGGCAAATAAGAAAAGTATCCTGGATAACTATGTAAAAACTCATCTATCTTCTTTTGAAAGTATCTATAATTTTCTGCATATTTGCTTTTCATTGTTAATGGTGCTATTCCGGTATTTAAAATTGATAGAAATTCATCCTTGCCTTTATCAGTTGCAACTTCTGAATCTATTTTAAGTAAATCTCTATTGGCATTACCAAATTCATCTGTCTTCCAAATACAGCTTTCAATCGTTTCTTTTATTTTTTTAGAGTTTTCATCTCTCATCTCACCAAAACTAATATGAAATGCTCTTAATAGCAACATTATTGTAGTTAATCTTTGTTGACCATCTATTACTTCTAATTTGTTGTGGTCATTTTTAAATGTTACAATTGGTCCTAAATAATATTCTTCTTCACTATTAAATTTTGTTGCATCTCCCTCAGGAATTGCAAAATCAAAAATATCTTCCCAAAGTGTTTGACACTCTTCTTCTGACCACGCATAAGGTCTTTGATAATCTGGTATCAAAAAATCTGCTTTTTTATCCGCTAATAGCAACCTAATATTTTTTTGATCTACGTTTAATTTCGACATACTACCATCTCCATATATAATTATAACATACTTTTTTACTTTTAAAAATACAGTTTATTTCATCTTATTATATTATCTATATTATGAATTAAATATTAAATACACATATATTAATTTTTCTTATATTTAAAAATGCCATTTTTCGTTCTTCATAAATTCCTCAACAGATAAGTGTTCTACACCTTCATACTCACAAAGGTTTGGCACTTTAGCACCATTGTTTTTATATCGTTCTGTTGAAACAACTTTATATCCCATAATTTTTGCCTTAGCTACAACAAATGGGTCTGCTTCACTACAATAATGCAATCTGTCTTTCATTTTTATGTTGTATTCAAAATTTCGATTTGAATATATATGTTTTATAACATCCACTTCTTCTTGGTTTGGTTTTAAAAATACATAATTGTGGGTTTTTACCCAATTTGCCAATCTATCATCATAATCTTCTAACTCTCTTTTGACCTCCATAACTGAAATTATTTTTCTTGTTTCAATCAATTCATCAAATTTATCCCACAAACTTTTAAATGTATCAGCATAATAATATCTAAATAATTCAATAAAAGCTCCAGAATCAAAAACATACATTACATTCCACCTCTAAATCTACTAGAAAATTCCGCAAAATTCTTGGGTTTTAGCATTAAATAATTTGAGGCTTGCTCATAGTTTATAGCATGTGTCCTATATTTATTAAATACTACTGATACATATTCTTTCCCTAAATATGTTAACTTATTATTGTAGAAGTTACCCATTGGCTTTCTTTTTGGAATGCTATTTAATTCGTCATTCCATTTTTCAACAAGTGTTATATATATATCTGGTGAATAAAAGTTGTTATCAATAAGTTTTCTTAAAATTACTTCTTTACTAACGGTATATAATTTCGAGAGTTTTTGACAGATTTGTTCAATATCATTATATATATTTTTAAAATAATTGTATTGTTGAATAAAATCATCATTTGGAACTAAAAACTCACTTGCAAATTTATTACAAAACTGTTCTATTTTTTTATCTTTAATATCGGGAATCCTGTCATTTATAGAATTATCATTTTCTATATCTATACCACTGGTCTGAAATAATAAATGACACAACTCATGGAACATAGTAAACAATTGCCTGTTTTTACTTAAATTATTATTTATATATATGATTGGAAATTCTTTGTCATAAATGCAGAATCCCGAATATCCGTCGTTTTGAAAGGAATCTTTAAAAACTGATATTCCTATTTTTTCAAACGAACTTCTCCACATTTCTAATGATTTATTAACGTCATTAATTTTCTTTTGCATATCTAAATCTATGTCTAATAATTTTCTTACTACTTCACAAGATTTTGTCATATTGCTTTCCTCAATACGCACATTAATTTTCTCAAATATAGAGATATCTTCCTTTAATTCCTTGACATTTATTTGCATTATAATAGCTTTTCTAAATAGCTTATACATATTTGGATCAAAATCATAAAATGCAATATCTGGCAAAGTTCTAAACTGTTTCATTGGTGTCGGTTCTTCAGGAATACGACTAAAGAAAAAGAGTGCTAATGGTCTATCATACATTTTCGCCATTTCTTCTAATTTTGAATATGATAATGGTTTTTCTCCGTTTTCTATACTTTGTAATTCTTCTGCATCTATTTTTAGTCGCTTTGATGCTTGCTCTACACTAATATGTACAGATTCACGTGCCCATTTTAACATTTCCTTATTAGCAAACAACTTATCTTTCATTATAATTCAACTCCTACTTCAAGTTAATACAAAAAAACACCAGCACAAAAAATCTATTAAATAGACCTGTACTAGCATCTTTCTTCCTTTAACTGCCTATATTGTATCAAACTTTTTATATTTAATCAATATATTTTGACAAATTTCTTATTCATCTTATTCATCATCATCCTCAGAATAATAGTCATCATCTTCTAGTTCTTCTTCTTCAAAATTAAATGAATCATGCTTATTTTCTTTTACTAATTCTTTTTGCCAATCTTCTAAATCATTATTATCTTTTTTATTATCATCTTGAGTATCAGTAAATGCTTTTATTAAGTTCCATATTAAGCACATAATCTCACCACCTGAAATTATTATATCATAGTTTTTTGTTATATATGACTATACGATTATTTTTCTACTCTTATTTATATAATTACTTCTTTATACTATAATAATATTAGTATATACCTATAACTTATATATAATAAGTATCTTGGATACATTTAATTAAGATAAGTTTACTTAGCTTAATTAAACACTAATAAGACTTACATAGTAAGGCTTATAGTGAATATAATAAAGATAATGTATAAGTATATTAAAACTAAGATTTGATATCTTAGTTTATTATTTAGTTAATGTTAATGTTTTTATTTTGAATTCTTTAGTATCATAACCCCATGGATTAGATACTAATCTTGTATTATTTATTATTATATCTTCTTCTTTATGATCATGACCATATATCCATACTGGTGATTTATATTCTTTAACTTCTGTATAGTAACAAGAGTTATTACCCCTAATATTACTTTTATTTCTAAATGGTGGTACATGTGTTATTATTAAATCTATATTATTTGGTAAGTTATTATACCAAGATATGCTATCGTTATGTAGTTTTTGTATTTTATCTTTCTTAGATAATTCTGATAAGATAAATCTTGAATCATTCTGTATAGGATAGTTATATAGTTTATCTACTAATGTTACTGGTTTATACCAAAGGGTATCTCCCGCTAATAAGAAGGTATTATAGGTATATAGTCCTTTAGTATTATTTGTTTTATCTAGTATGATTATATCGTTATTATCTTTAAATATTTCATTTAATCTATATACTTTATTCATACTATTATAGTTATATTCTTTTGCCATAGGATCAGTATAGATATATTTTATTACTGGTATATAGTATTCATGATTACCTAGAACAAATATTACTTTTTTATAATATTTTGAACATGAATATAATAGTTCACTCACTCTATTTATATCTTCATCGATATCTCCCGCTACTACAAGGATATCTCCTTTTACTTGCACACTTATTTTATCTTGGACTAATTTATCTATTTTGGTTATGCTTTCATTTTTACTTATGTAGTGAGTTAAGTGTAAATCGGATACATAGTCAATGTTTAATTCCATGGTATTTTTCCTTTCTAGATGCTTATATTATATAGAAAGATGCAAATTATGTCAAATAAAAAACTATTGACACTTTTATATGTCAACAGTTTATGTGGATAAGTTATTTATTATTACATTTTCTTATAAACTCTTTTTCGTGTTCTTTTAGATAGTTATAACTTTCTTTAATAGCGGTCTCTATACTATTATTTTTATATATACTTGTTATTTTATTTAATAAGTTTATATTATCTATTTCTACATTATAAAAGATATCATAGCATTTAAACTTATGTTTATATATTTTTTGTATGCCGTCACTATTTAGTATTGGGTCTATGACTATTTCACTTAAGTACCATAACAAGCTTGGGCTATCAAAATCTTCATACTTCCAATTTGGATATATTTCTTTACATTTCTCAAAGAAAAGGAAATGACATAATTCATGCATACAGGTATCTATTAAATCTTCTTTATTTTTCTTATGAATATCAAAGGCTTTTTCTTTAATGTATCTAGGACATACTGGTATTAGTCCTATTCCTACTGATATTTCTTTATATTCTTTTGGCAACTTTATATTAAAGTAATTACTTATTTCTAACATATATTTATCATTGTATTCATTCCAGATAGTGGTATATTCTTCTCTCAAGTTATTATTTTCTTTTATAAAGTTATTATATCTATCTTGAATTATGTCTTTGATATTATCTTCTTTGGTAAGTCTTTTTAATTCTGGATATAGGAATAATGTTCCTTCTTTTAATGGTAATATATTATCAGTATCTTTAAGTGTCCATGATAGTATGTCAGATGTTTCTTCAAGAGTTAAATATTTAAATTTTAATTTTGGTATGTTATTCATATTTCCTCCTAATTAATTATATCATATTTTGTTTATTTTCTCACGATAATCATCATAATTACCAATATATCTAGTTATGTTCTTATTTTTTATTTCAATTATACTAGTAGCTATTTTATTTATGAAATATCTATCATGAGATACAAATAATATAGTACCAGTAAACTCCTTTAGTGACTCTTCAAGCATTTCTCTTGTATCAATATCAATGTGATTAGTGGGTTCATCTAGAATTAAGAAGTTATATGAATCTTGAATTAGACAGAATATTTTTAATCTTACTTTTTCTCCTCCGGATAAGTATTTTATTTTTTTATGAATGTTTTCTCCTACAAAGAGATATTTAAATAAAGCACTTCTTAAATATTGTTCTGGTCCAATGAAATATTTTCTGGCTTCTTCTAGTACTGATAAATTAATATCTTCAAACTCGATCTCTTGAGGAATATAACCTATCTTGATATTACTTCCTAGTTTTATACTATTATTTCCTTTTAATATTTCTTTGATTAGAGTTGATTTACCGACACCATTATCTCCGACTAGACATAGTCTATCTTGATATTTAATACTTAAGTTAAGGTTATTAAATATTTCTTTAGTACCATAAGATAGATATAGATTATTTATTGTTAAGACATCTTTGCCTGATCTACTAGCGGTATCAAAAGTTATATTTAGTTTTTTCTTGTCTTCTGGTTTATCTAACTTTTCTAGTTTTTCTAATCTTTTTTCGATACTAGCGGCTCTTCTAAAAAATATTTCTCCACCACTTGGTCCACAAAGCCTGCCATATTCTTTTAATCTTTTGATACTATTTTCCATAGCGGTTATTTGTTTTTGTTGGTCTTTATAGTTTTTTAATTCTAGTAATAGTCTATTTTCACTTTCTTTAATATAGTAACTATAATTACCATGATATACTTCTATTCCTCTTTTGGTTAATAAATATACTTTGTTTATGACATTATCCATGAAATAGCGGTCATGGGATACTAACATTATTGTACCTTTATAGTTCTTTAATGTTTTTTCTAACCAAATCATTTTATTTATATCTAAATGGTTAGTTGGTTCATCTAATAATAAGACATCTGGTTCTTGTAATAATAATCTTATTAGAGATATGATGGTTTTTTCTCCTCCGGATAGGGTATTGAAATTTCTATTTAATATTTCTTCAGTTATATTAAATACTGGTAGTATTTTTTGTATCTTTGTTTCGTATTCATATCCTCCTAACGAGATAAACTTCTCTTGCAGATTCATATACTTTGTTATTACTTTATAATCTTCAGTTAAAAGTTTATCTTCATATCTTTCTAATTTTTCTTTTAGTTCTATTATTTCTTTAAAGGCACTATTTATATAGTCTTTTACTATTATATCTTTTTCTTCAGGTATTTGACTTAAATAGCCTATACTTATATTATTTCTTATTGAAAGAGAACCGGAATCTATACTTTCTTGGCCTGCGATTATTTTTAGTATTGTACTCTTTCCACTTCCGTTTGTTCCAATTAAACCTACTTTTTCTCCTTTTTGTATTGTTATATCTATATTATTTAATACTAAGTCAAAACCAAATGACTTACATACTTTACTTATATTTATATCTATCATAATATTCCTCCCATCAAAAAAAGTTATATGAATATATTGCATCCATATAACTTCTATTTATATATATAGATGCAGGCACGACAAAAACTCACACCCACATCTCATTTTTTTTACTTTTATTTTTGATGAGATAAAGGTGTGATATTTATAGTAAACATGATTACATTACCTACATATTTATACATAAATATCCCTCCATATATAATATATGATAGTTTTTTTGTTTTGTCAATTGTTTTTTATCACTACAAGTCTAAAGCCTTGTTAGTGCTTCTATTAGTCTAAGGTCTAATAGAAGAGTATCTACATACCTATTATATATAAGCAATTAATATATATTTAAAGTAGTTTATTATTGGTATATTTTTTACTATTTTGTGTATAATAATAGTGCAATATACTTGACTTTTAATGATAGTTATAGTATTATTGTATTACCGGAGAGAAATCTTGTCAGGTCGATAGCTCAATGTTGATTTTATTAAATTAAGTGTATGTTAAGTACACCACTTGAGTTGGGAAGAGACTAGAAATAGTCTCTTTTCTTTTTATGGAAATAATAATTTATGATCTATGATATCTATATCATCTCTATCAGCAAGTGCTTTTCTTCTAGTAGTGCCTGCGATTAGGTCTGCTGCTTGAACTAGATAACTTTTTCCTGAGTCTTGATATGATAGTGATATATCTAATTTTCCAAATAATATGTTTTTATGTGTTATATCATAATTATAATTTATTATTCCATGTAATAATTCTTCAGTTAAGCCATCTTTTAGGTTATAGTAGCCATTACTCTTTGTAGATTGTTCATCTATATTTATTATTAATCTAACATTTTTATATGGATCTATTTTTTTATCTTTTATTAATTCTTCAATGGTACTTTTAATTAATCTTCTTATTGTATAATCTATATATCTTCCTTTTGAGGCTTTATTATTTATAATATGATCATATACTCTTGTATTATCTATTATTAAAGCAATAGTATAATATTTATTTATATAATTCATTATTCTTCTTTTATGACTATTTTTAATATTAGTATTTTTTATTTCTTTACATTTTTTAGTACATTTTCCTTTTTCCTCATTACAATAAGAACATTTTATTTCATTTATTATTTTACGATACTGAGTTATAAATTTATCTTTTTCTTGTTTTGATAAAAAGACTATTCCTGCATATACTGATAATTCTTCTTTTTTTGATAATTTACCTGAATCATCTAAGTTTATATATATTTCTTGGTATTCTTCTTTTTTACTCATATAATTGCTCCCTTCAATTGTTTTAATGTTTATTATAGCACTTGCTTTTACTCTTGTCATTATTTTTTAGTAATTTTATTTATCAACAATATATGTGGATATAAGAAAAACTATAGACATAAATCTATAGCTTATATAAATACTTTTATTTTAGAGACATTTGGCCCAGTAAATTTTTTTGAAAGACTTTGGGCTTTCAAAAACCTCGAACAATGTAATGTGAGAGGGATATATTACCTTCTACTTTTTCCTTTAGAAGATAATAGTTCTTCTCTTAAACATCTATAGTATTCAATGCAATTAACATATTTATTTTCTTTTTCATTAAATATCCATATAGCAGTTAAATCTTCTAACGAGATAGCTCCCATTTGACCATCTTTTACTTTGGTATAAGGTGCTTCTAGTACTGGTCTTTTATCGTAGTAAAATAATTTATCTCCACCTCTAGTCCAAAATAATTCATTATTATGACCACCTTTTACTTTATCTTTACTTCTTGCATATCCACTAGTTATAATATCTTCTACTTGATCCATACCGGTTACTCTATATACAAAATTATCATTTGTCTTCATAGCAATAGGACTATCTTTCCCAAAAGCTAATTCTCGGACAAATACTCTATTTCTAGTAGTTTCTATTCTATCGTCTTCCATATTTACTCCTTTTCTATAGTAGTTCTACCACTTATTCTATTATCACTATCTTTAATCCAAAGATAATATTTTTTATATGTAAAGTAATTACTCTCTACTTTGTTATTTTCTATTTTATTCCAGCATAATGAATCTATACTGGGAACACTCTTAGTTGTTTTTAGACAGTATTCAGTTGAATCTCCTGCTGTTGTTATTATAAGTTTATTATTTTCTTTAGTAATACTTTCTATTTTAGCTATCATATTTTCATTAGGTTTAGCATAATACTGATTATTATCACTATCTGGCAAGATATTTTTTGCTACAATGAAACTAAATACTGATAAGACAAGAATACCACCAAGTACTATGAATGTACTATTATTATTTTTCATTTTTAACCTCCCTGTAATCTTTAAATAATTTTGTATATATTGGTTTTACTAACTCTCCTAATACAAACATTATAAAACATATTCCGATAGTTATCAAGATATAATTTATTTTTATATTTGGTACTATAAAGTATTTACTTATTGGGGTTACTAATACTATGATTTGAACTAATAGTATTAAGAATACTCCTAATGTTAGTTTTTTATTTGAAAAGATGTCTTTATTTAGTACTGACTTCTTAATATTACGACAAGAGAACGAGAATAGTAATTCATGAGTTACTAAGTAGATAAATAATAATGAACCTGCGGTATTTACATCTGCTTCTTTTGCAAAATAGATAAATATTATTAACATTACTATTGATTTTATGATTGCTCCGATTACTATTTTAGCTGTTAATAATGGTGTAAAGAAACTTTCATTGTATTTATTAGCAAGAGTATTTTCCATTTGGTCTTCTGTTTTCTTTTCGAAAGCTAACATAATAGCAGGTATACTATCGGTTACTAGGTTTATCCATAGTAGTTGTAATGTTGTAAACATTTCCATATTTAGTACCATAGATATGAATACTAGAAGTACTTCTACTATATTACCCGCAAGTAAGTATAGTATTATTTTCTTGATATTAGAAGTTATTCTTCTTCCTTCTTCAACTCCATCGACGATGGTAGAAAAACTATCATCTACAAGAATACAATCTGCTACTTTTTTTACTACTTCAGTTCCGGTTATGCCCATGCCTATTCCAATATCAGCTTTTTGAATAGCGGGTGCATCATTTACGCCATCTCCAGTCATGGCTACGACATAACCATTACTTTGAAGTGCATCTACTATCCTTAATTTGGTACTTGGTGATATTCTAGCATAAACATTATATTTTTTTACTGCTTCTTTTAATTCATCGTCTGTTAACTTATCTATTTCTTTTCCTGTTGTTGCTCCTTCATCGGTATCGATAATACCAACACTTTTAGCTATTGCACGAGCAGTATTTATACTATCTCCAGTTATCATAACTATTTTTATTCCAGAATTTTTACAAGTATTAATAGCATTTGGTACTGATATTCTTGGTGGATCCATCATTCCTATTAATCCTATAAATATCATATTATGTTCTGGGTCACTTGTGTTTTCTGTTTTATAGGCTAGTGCTAAGATACGAAGGGATTTTTCTGATTCTTCTTCTTCTATTTTAAATATTTTTTCTTTATATTCAGTAGTTATATTATATAATTTATTATCTTCTAGATAATAGGAACAGTTTTGTAATACTGAGTCTAAACTTCCTTTAGTAAATGAATATTCTTTACCTTCAATGGTATTGATAGTACTCATCATTTTTCTATCTGAGTCAAATGGATACTCTTTTACTCTTGGAATATTTATTAATATATTTTTTTCTTCAAGGTATTTATAGATGGCTACTTCGGTTTCATCTCCTAGATATTTGTCGTTATTCTTTGTTACATTTTGACAACTTGATAAACAATAATTATATAGATTTATGTTTTCTATATTATCTTTTTCGGTATATAATTTATTGTTTACATAGATACTTTTTACTTGCATTTTGTTCTCAGTAATAGTTCCTGTTTTATCAGAACAGATTATATCAGTTGAACCTAGTGTTTCAACAGAGGCCATCTTTCTTATGATTACATTTCTTTTAGCCATTTCGGACATTCCTAGAGATAATATTATGGTTATTACTGATGACATTCCTTCAGGGATAGCGGCGACCGCTAATGAGATGGATAACATTAGGATATCAAAGAAATCATTCTTTTTAAGTAGACCTACGACCATCATAACTATTATTATTGCTATTATTATATAGGTTAATACTTTACTTATTTGGTTTACTTTCTTTTGAAGGGGAGTTAGTTCATTCTTATTATTCATAAGGCTTGCTCCTATTTTACCTAGTTCTGTATCCATAGCGGTACTACATACTACTACAAAGGCATGGCCATTGGTTACATTACATCCGGCATAAACCATATTTTTTCTTTCGTATAATTCTTTTTCTTCGGTTATATCTATATTATCTTTCTTGATACTTTTTGATTCCCCGGTTAGGGTTGATTCATTTACTTCTAAGGCTTCTGATGATATTATTCTAGCATCAGCAGATACATAGTCACCAGCTTCTAGTTCTATTATATCTCCTGGTACTATTTTTCTTACATCTATTGTTTCTTTCTTACCATCTCTTATAACATTATTATTAGTTATAAACATTTTATTTAGTTCTTCGATTGCCTTGTCGGCTTTCTTCTCTTCGATAAAACTTAGGGTTGCATTTATTATGACGATTATTAGAATTATTACTGAGTCAGCATATGATTCTTTTTGGATATAAGATATTACTGCAGAAAATACTGAAGCAAATATTAATAGTATTATCATTAGATCATTAAACTGATTTAAAAAGATTATGAAATTTGATTTTTTCTTTCGTTCTGCTAATTTATTTTCGCCATACTCCTCTAATCTCTTACTTGCTTCTTCTTCAGTTAATCCACTTATATTGGTATTTAATTCTTTATATAGTTCTTCTACTTTTTTATTATAATAATTATTTTCTTTCATCTTTTTACTCCTTTATATTAGATATGATAGAATAAACATTACTATCATTATTATTAAGATTATTATTAAGAGTACTTTGGTTATATTTATTAAGATATTTTGATATGGTTTTAGTACTCTTATGCCACAATTACGGCAATACTTATCACTATCTCTTACGACTTTTTTACAATTTATGCATTCTTTCATTGTTGTAACCTCTCTTTTATGATATTTATTATTTCTAATGAACTAGTACTTGACGAATCTCTATGTAAATAATAGTCATGAATGGCTTCGGCGATTACTTCGTCATAATTTACGTTTTCTTTTACTTTTTGACTAGCATAACCAGAGATACTTTTGGTAAATTCTTCAAGTGAAATATTGGTATTATACTTTTTGTTATAACTCTCTATGGATTCTTCGACTAGTTCTTTTGGGTATGTTCCTTTTTTTAAGATATTTAGAATATTTTGATAGCTATTTATATTATCTTTTGTTACTAGTGTTATGTTATCAATATTATTTTGCTTTAACAATGTTACAAATGTTATGTAATGACCTAGTTCATGAGCTATTAATGATTCATAACTAGCATTATTTGGATACCAGTTTTCTTTTAATCCTTTACTTAGAATATCTTTATTTAAGAAATAATAACTATTTAATAATATTTCTGTTTTATTTACTTTGTTATATTCTTTTATATCTAAGTTATTATTTACAAAAGTATTAGTAGGATTGAAATAGGCTATATAGTCTTCGTTACTTGGAGCATTGGTTACTGTTATGTTTGTTAGATATCCTTTTATATTAGGAAATAACTGATAGGTTGCACTTATTACTTCTTTTATTTTGTTTGATACATCTTCATCAACATCACATAAACTTACACTGGGAATGTTATAGTTTTCACTTATTTCTTTTTCGATTAGAGATACATTTATATTTCTTTTACATTTCCAAGATTGTTTTGTGATATCTTGTTTTATTAGATTTATGGCTTCTTCTTTAGTATCAACAACAATATTAGTATATTTATTATTGGTATTCATAATGGATACTTTATAACCATATTTTAAGCTAGATATTTCTTTTTGTAATTCTATGTATGGTCTAAACATATCTTTGCCACTTATTAAAGTCATAGTAATAAAACTTATTATGATAATAGAAGTTAAGGTAAATAATGAACCAATATTATTTTCTTTATATCTTAGTTTATTATCTTTTAGAGATAAATAACCATGAGGAGTTAGTTCTCCGCAGGTGGGACAGAAGTTATCATCCACTTCTAGTTCTTCATTACACTTTATACATTTCATAGTTTCTCCTTTGCTACTTTATTTAATTATATCATATTTTGTCGTATTTGTTTGTAAAAAAATGATATTTTTATTTTTAATGGGAAAATTATATTAGGTGTTAGATATGAATTTTCAAAAACTAATAGAATTAAGAGAAGACTTTAATCTTAAACAAAAGGATATTGCTAAGCTATTAAACATTACTCAGCAGACTTATTCACTATGGGAAAATGGCAGTAAAATTATTCCTTTAAAGCATTTGAATTCTTTATGTAACTATTATAATGTTAGTATGGATTATATGCTGGGGCTTTCTAATAAGAATAGTTTTAATAATGGTAAATATAATATTGATAAAAAGATTATTGGTAGGAGATTAAAAGAATTTAGAAAAGAAAAAAATATTACCCAAGAAGAACTAGCTAGTACTCTTAATACTACTCATTCAACGATTAGTGCTTATGAAAGTGGTAAGACTACTATTCTTACGGCTTTTGCCTATGAGATATGTAAAAGATATAATATTTCTATGGATTATTTATGTGGTAGAACGCTTATTTGATACTTTTATATATTATATATACTTTTATTTCAGAGACATTTGGCTCTGAAGTTTTTTTGAAAGACCTTAGGCTTTCAAAACCTCGAACAATGTAGTGTGAGAGGCATATAATTTTTTATTATATTTTTATTATTTTGGTTCATAATATTTTTGAGGAGGATATTTATGAAAGAAAATTATGAATTAATGGAACATATTTATAAAGATGCTGAAATGGCTGTTTATACTTTGACTACTCTTACTAATGATTTAAAAGATAAAGATAATAAAATAAAGAAGACTCTTGAAGATATTCTTAAAGAATATGAGTCTTGGAAAAAGAAGAGTATGAAGTATTTAAAGAAAGGAAAAGCAGAAATTACTGATAGTGGAGTTATGGCCAAAATGATGGCTAAGATGGGTATTAAGAAAGAAGTTATTAATGATAATAGTGATTCTTCGATTGCTAAGATGATTATTAAGGGTGTATCAACAGGGTCTGTGGATATGGAAAAGAAAATTAAGGCTTATGATAAAGATGTTGATAAGAGTGATTTGAAGATAGCGAAAGAATTTTTGAAATTTCAAGAAAAGACTATAGATGAACTTAAAGAATATCTATAGTTTTTTTAATATTTTTATATACAATTATTTATTTATGTGGTAAAATTATAATAGGTGAAGAAGAATATGTTGGGGAGAATTATTGCTATTAATGATAATATTGTTTCAGTACAATTATCTGTTAATATTTATGATTATGATAGTTTAATTAGTAAGAATGTTATATTTAAAGATACTACTGCGATTAGTATTGGGGAAGTTATTGCTATCGGTAATGGTATTATGCAGGTATCTTTAGTAGGAGAAATTAGAAATAATAAGTTTTTATTTGGAGATATTTCTAAGCCTTCTTTTAAGGCTACTTGTAATTTGATTGATAATAGTGTTCTTGATATTATTTTAAATAATGATGGACCTAATAGTATTAAACTTGGTAAGTCTTTTATTTATCCTGATTATGATATTAAACTTGATATTGGTAATTTCTTTTCTAATCATTTTGCTATACTAGGTAATTCTGGTAGTGGTAAATCTTACTCTGTTGCTAAGATTCTTCAGAGTGTCTTCTACCAATGTAAGAGTTTACCTTTCTATTCTAATATATTCTTATTTGATGCTTATGGAGAGTATCAAAGAGCTTTTTCTAGGATACATGAAGTTAATGATAATATTAATTATAAGGTATATACTACTGATTTAAATAGTACTGAATTTGATATTTTACAATATCCTTTTTGGTTACTTGGTATTGATGATTTAGCCTTACTTATGGGTGTTACTTCTAAAGAGCAATTACCAGTTATTGAGAAGGCTTTAAAGTTAGTTAGTTATTTTGCTAGAAAAGAAGAAGAAGTTATTAATCAGAAGAATGATATTATTGCTAGATGTTTATTAGATATTTTATTTTCTGGTAAGAGTGCTAGTATGATTAGAAATAGGATTGTTTCTATTCTTACTAAATTTAATACTAGTAATCTTAACTTAGAAGTTAAACTTGTTAAGGGTGGATGGACTAGAACTATTAGACAATGTTTATTCGTAGAGAATACTGGTGAGTTTTCGGATGTTGAGGTTGTTATTGAATACTTAGAAAGTTTATGTTTGGATAATTTTGAACTTTCTCTTCCTAATGGGGAATATATGTATACTATGAAAGACTTTAGTACGGCTTTGGAGTTTGCTCTTATATCTGAGGGTACTCTAAATAGTGATAAGGCTTTTGAACTTACTAATATTCTTAAAGTTAGATTTAATAATTTAATGAATAGTAATTATGCTAGATACTTTGAATTTGATAATTATATTAATAGAGAGAGTTTTATTAATTTACTTCTTACTACTAATGATGGTAAGAAAGCACAGATTGTTAATTTTAATATTAATTATGTTGATGATAGATTTGCTAAGAATTTGGTTAAAATATTTTCTAAGCTTTTATTTGATTATATTGTATCTCTTAATCAGAGGGCTTCAATGCCATTTCATATTGTTCTTGAAGAGGCTCATAGATATGTTCAAAATGATGAAGATGTTGAAATACTTGGATATAATATTTTTGAAAGAATTACTAAGGAAGGTAGAAAATATGGATTACTTCTTGGTATTGTTTCTCAAAGACCTAGTGAGTTATCTGAAACTACAATATCTCAGTGTAGTAATTTCTTAGTATTTAAGATGTTTCATCCTAGAGATCTTCAGTTTATTAAAGATATTATTTCTAGTGCAGATATTACTTTGACTAATAAGATTAAGACTTTACATCCTGGTACTTGTATTATGTTTGGTACGGCTTTTAAGATGCCTACGATTGCTATTTTGGATAAACCTAATCCTGAACCTCTTAGTCAGAGTTGTGATATTAATAAGACTTGGTATATTCATAATTAGTTATAATAAAAAGATAATTCTTGATATTTAGAATTATCTTTATTTTTTATGCCACTTCAGCCTATAGTCTTACGTGGTAAATTAGAGCCTGTAGTCTCTAATTTAATATTCTTTTCTTTTTTGTTTTTTTGATAAGACTATCTTTAAATATATTTATATTTTCTAATATTTTATTTAATGATTTTTTATTTAATTTTATATCAATAATTTTTAAAGCATCTTCTAATGATATATTGGTCATTATTTCTTTATTTAGTTTTTTTAATTTGTTTAAATAATTAGAATCTTTTTTATATTCAATATAGTTATAGAAGGAGATTATTGCTACTGAATAATGTAACATTAGAAAAATTATATTTTGATTCTTATTTTTTTCTTCATCAAATATTTTTAGTGAGTCTTCATATTCTTCTTCATCTTTATATAATAATTTATAACTTTCTTTAGAGACTTCTCCTAGTAAATAGTATAGAAAGGTTATTTTTATTACATGATAGGCTAGTCCTATTAGATTATATAAACTTTTATATTCTTCAATCATAAACATTCTTGCTTCTTCTTCATAGCCTATCTGACTTAGATAATCAGTATAAATTAATTCTTCAGTATAGGCTATTAACTCTGTTAATATAATATTTACTTCTCCTCTTTTTTCTGGAGGTTGATTTTTGTAGTGAGATATTTCATGTACCCATATTATTGAGTCATTTAATAAGTCATTATTATGAACATTTATAGTTTTATCTAATTTTCTATAAAGTACTATTCTTTCTTTTTTTTGAGGATTGATATATGCTTCTTCAGTTATGACGTAATTATTGCTACCTGTATATATTTGACTATGGGTTGCTTCTTTAGGAGTGTTTGTACTTAATATATTTAGTACACCATTTCTTGTTATATATTCCATTTTAAAGTCAACATTAATACTTTTATAGAAGTTATCTATTATTTTAGATTTTTCTACATAATCTTTTCTTGTTCCATTTTGTATATCTTGTTTTTCTATATTTAATTCTTGCATATTATAATATAAAAATATAATTAATAGATATATACTTTGCATATTATTAAATAATACTTTATTATCATTATATGTTGTATCAAAAAAATTTTTTAGAAATAAATTAGCAGACTCTTCTATTTCTTTTATTTCATCCATAATTATTTCTTCTTTCTTTTTACTTTTATTTTAGATAATTCTGAAGATATATCACTATATAATTCTTGATGTTCTCTATAGAAATCTTCAAATACATCTCTATTTTGTTCATATATTAGTTTTGTTTCATCAATATATACTTGGTCTTCACTAAATGGTGTACAAGATATGGTAAGTGTCTTAATTACTTTTTTATTTACTGATGGTATTATTTTGGTATCTCTTGCCGCTATTGTATCTGATAAGTAGTCTTCTAATATGGTACTTGGTTTATATATTCTTGACTGAGTTGGATCTAAATAATATGTATTTCCTTGATATACCGCAGTTGTTATTTTATGATTACCGGTTTTTATTGTTTTAGTATCTCCTGATGGTATGGTATACTCATAATATCTATTTAATTCTTCTTCATATTCATGGATTAGATCTATTAAGGGAATGCCTGTTTTTTTGCTTTCTTCACATATTTCATTTAATATTTTTAATATATTTTCTCCTTTGTTTTCTCTCTCTGAGAAATCTCTCTGAAACACATTTAAGGTATTACCTTTTATTCCATAAGCATTATAAATATCTTTTAACATTACTGCTATATGACGACATACTGCTTCACCATTTATAACATTAGTTGGTGATATTCCTCTTATATCTTTTACATTTGTATCTCCAAAATGAAATGTTTTCCCTTTAGATAAATATCCACTTTGTAACATCTTATTATATAGTGTATATAGTTCAAGAGGATGCTGAAGTTCTAATTTTTTATTTAGTTTTACATATTCTGATAGAAATTCCTGATAAAGTTTTTTTATTTGTTGTATTTCTTTAGTATGTTCTTCGGAATTTATAGAAAATAATAAATATGCAGAATTTAACATACTGATTCCTGATACTGTTAAATATTCAATAGTAGTGTCATTAGGTAATAATGCTGCCATACTTACTACTCCTGCCGCTATTAAAGCTAGATCTATTTTTGTTATCAGTTCATTAGTATTATAACTTATATTACTATAAATTTTATCTTTTATATTCATTTTATTTTCCCCCTTTGAATAACGACTATTATAATAACATAATATTTTAAAAAAAGCAAATTTTTGTTTGCTTTACTTTCTTACTATTTTACTTTGTATTTCTAGTGGTGTTTCATAATATTTATTTTTTTCTTTCAACTCCTCTTGATAGCGGTCTTCAAATTCTTTATTTGTTAGATTATATTTATAACCTTCATAAATGTGATCGGCATCAAGAATTATTAAATCTCCTTTTTTTAGTTGAGGAGCATTTATATATTTTTTTAATTCTAATGCTTCATCAGTAGGATATAATGGTGTATTCCAGTGTACTATGTTATCTTTTTTTAATCTTCCAACATTTCGCTTTGCAACATCAGTCCATACTAAGCCTAGGTCTCTTATTTTTTTATATAATTGATATAATTCTTCAGTCGTTACCTCTGTTTTAGTATCTACTCTCTCTGTTACTTCTAGAAATATTTTATTTTCTTTATTTATTTTTATACTTTCTCTTAATAATGGAGTAATTATATATGGATTATTTGGAAAACTATCAGTATATCTTTTTATACCTATTTTTAATACTTTATCTCCAACTGCTAGTACATAAGAAAATGTTCCTTTACCTAAATATTCTATGTCACCATAAGTTTTATTTTCATTTTGACATAATTCTTTTATAATAATTTTTATTGTATCTATTCCCACTTTAAAATCTTTACTATTAAATTTTTCTCCATATATTTCTTTTAATATATCTTCTATGGTATTATCTAGATATTCTTCATTATTTTGAACTATTTTAGATATTTTTGTACTTGTTTCTTCATTTAAAGTACCTTGCTTTTTTAATTCATATAAATCTTTAATATTGTTACTTATGATATTATCAAAGTTTTGATATACTTTATCTATATATAAATTATTTTTTAATAAAAAGGAAGTTAATTTAATGGATATCGTTGAATTAATTAAATATTTATCTATAACATAATTCATTACTTCTTCATTATCTTTTGTTTTATTTAATATATTATGTAGTGTAAAATCATCTATGACTGGTATTAGTTTATCTATATATGATATTATTTTATCATTTGGATATTTTGTTATTCGATTTATAATTGGATATGTATCAATATTATTTTCTTTTAATTTGTTATAATTATTTATTATGGCATCAATTAATTCATCTCCATCATACATTATTAAGTAAGATGTTATCCAGTTATAATCAGAACAGTTCTTTAAAATATAGTCTGCATATTTTCTTATTTTATCTTTATTTCTTTTGCCTTCTTTTAGTAAAAATCCTTCTAGTTTACCTATTCTATTGCTTGATAAAGCTTTATTTAATCTTATTTTAAATATATCCATATTAGTCACCTACTATAATTTTAACATATATTTATTTTGTTTTCTACATAAAATGTCTAATTTAAAGACTTTGGCTTTAAATTATTATAGAAAGACCTTAGGCTTTCTATAAAAGTGAACAACGAAGTGTGAACTTAAAAAATAGTCTAGTATAATTACTAAACTATTTGTTTAATATTTGTTTTAGGAATTCTCCAGTATAAGAATTGGGGTTATTAGATACTTCTTCAGGAGTACCTACTGCTACTACTGTACCTCCACCAGAACCTCCTTCAGGTCCTAAATCAATTATATAGTCTGCTACTTTGATAACATCTAGATTATGTTCTATTATTATTACAGTATCGCCATTATCAACAATTCTCTCTAGGATAGCAAGTAATTTTTTGATATCGGCTTGATGTAAACCAGTAGTAGGTTCATCTAGAATAAAGACAGTCTTACCAGTAGGTTTCTTTTGAAGTTCTTTTGCTAATTTGACACGAGCAGCTTCTCCTCCGGATAGCGTTGGAGCGCTTTGACCTAGGCGAACATAACTTAAACCTACATCATCTAGTACTTTTAATTTATTTAATACTTTAGGATGATTTTCAAAGAAAGGTATGGCTTCTTCAACACGCATATTTAATACATCATATATATTTTTTTCTTTATATTTTATTTCTAATGTTTCACTATTATATCTTGTTCCATTACATACTTCACATGGTACATAAACATCTGGTAAGAAGTGCATCTCTATTTTTTTAACACCATCACCCCAGCAAGCTTCACATCTTCCACCTTTAACATTGAAACTAAATCTTCCTTTGTCATAACCTCTTATTTTAGCTTCTTTGGTTTCAGCAAAGATATCTCTTATATCATCAAATACTCCTGTATAAGTAGCGGGATTACTACGAGGTGTTCTTCCTATTGGTGCTTGAGATATTTGAACTACTTTATCAACATTCTCTAAGCCTTTTATTTCCTTATATTTACCTGGTTTATCTTTAGAACCATATATTTTTTGAGCTAAGGCTTTATATAGTATTTCATTTATTAAACTTGATTTTCCTGAACCTGATACTCCTGTTACGAGAGTCATTGTGCCTAGTGGTATTTTTACATTGATATTCTTTAAGTTATTTTCTTTGGCACCTTTTATCTCTAGATATTTTTTATTACCTTTTCTTCTTACTGAAGGTACTTCAATTCTCTCTGTTCCTTTTAGGTATCTTCCAGTAATACTATTTTCATTATTCATTACTTCTTCAGGAGTACCTGCCGCTACTACATTTCCACCTTCTAGTCCAGCACCTGGTCCTATATCAATTAGGTAGTCTGCTGCTAGCATTGTATCAGTATCATGTTCTACTACAATAAGGGAATTGCCTAAGTCACGCATTTCTAATAGAGAATTTATTAGTCTTTGGTTATCTCTTTGATGTAAACCTATACTTGGTTCATCTAAGACATATAAGACTCCTGTTAATCTTGAACCTATTTGAGTAGCTAATCTTATTCTTTGGCTTTCACCACCGGATAAGGTGCCAGCTTCTCTTGATAGTGTTAGATATGATAGACCAACATTTATTAAGAAGTTTAATCTTGAATCTATTTCTTTTACTACTATTTCAGATATTTCTTTTTGTTCTTTTGTTAATTTTAGATTACTAATAAATGTTCTTAGATCTCCTATTGACAGACATGTTACTTCATAGATATTTTTGTTATTTATTAGAACATTTAATACTGATGGTTTTAGTCTTGAACCATGACAAGTAGGACACTCTAGTTCTGTCATATAGCCTTCAATCCAATCTCTTATCCAAGTACTTTTGGTTTCGATATATCTTCTTTCAAGATTGGTTATTATTCCTTCATAGTAATTTGTTGTCTTTCTAGTATTTCCATTTTTGGCTTTATAATTAAAAGTTAGAGGTTCGGTTGAACCATATAATATTAAATTTAATTCTTCTTTGGTTAGGTCTTTAACGGGTTTACTCAAATCAATATGATAGTAGTCCGCTAGTGTTGTTAGTTCAGTATACATAATACTTGATTCTTCATCTAGATTTATTGGTTTGATAGCACCATCTAGAATAGAGATATCTTTATTTGGTATTACTAAGTCAACATCTATTTTATATTTTACTCCTAATCCTTTACAATCAGGACATGAACCATATGGAGCATTGAAAGAGAAGATTCTTGGTTCTAGTTCTTCAAGAGAATAATCACAATATGGGCAAGCATAGTCTTCACTCATGATTATTTCTTCTTTACCTACAACATCGATTACTACTTTACCATGACTTAATTTACTAGCAGTCTCTAGTGATGAATATAGTCTACTTCTTATTCCATCTTTAATTACTAGTCTATCAATTATTACTGATACATTATGTTTTTTATTTTTTTCTAATTCTAAATCGATTGTTAGTTCTTTTATTTCACCATCTACTTTTATTCTTATATATCCTTCTTTTCTTAGCTTTTCAAATAAATCTTTTTGAGTTCCTTTTTCACCTTTAACTACTGGTGACATAACCATTATCTTGGTATTTTCTTCTAGTTCTAAGATTTTATTGGTCATTTCTTCGATTGACTGAGATGAAATAGGGATATGATGATTAGGACAATGGGGAACTCCTACTCTAGCAAATAATAGTCTTAGGTAATCATATATTTCGGTTACGGTTCCAACAGTACTTCTGGGATTTTTGTTAGTGGTTTTTTGGTCAATAGAAATACTTGGGGATAGACCTTCGATGACATCAACATCAGGCTTACCAGATGAACCCAAGAATTGTCTAGCATAAGCAGATAAACTTTCAACATATCTTCTTTGGCCTTCGGCATAAATTGTATCAAAGGCAAGGGATGATTTTCCTGAGCCTGATACACCAGTCATTACTACTAGTTTATTTTTGGGTATTTCTATATTTATATTTTTTAAATTATTTTCTCTAGCACCTTTTATTATTATTTTATCCATATTATCACTGCTTCCTTTTCCTTTGGTATTATACCACATTTTTTTAAAATTATAAACAAGAAAAAAATGCTAATTGATAGCACTTTATATTTATTAAAAATTTAATTCACCAGGGGATACGGTTCTAGCACCAGAGCCGGCCCATGGGTTGTTTATTTTTCTTTCTAGTACTTTATGTTCCTTTTGCTCTTCAGGAATAAAGTTTTCTGGGTCTGGGCTTGTGTAGTTTGCTTCTTTTGGTTCTTCTTTTACCTTGCTAGAATCTTCTTTAACGGAATCATCAAGTTCTTTATCAAAAGTAACCGCAAGTTCATTTATAGGTTCTTCTGGTATATCCATTGTTAGAACTTCATCACGGGGATGAGTTAGTTTATCTTGATTTACTAAGTTAGTATATTTTGAATCATAAATACTTGCTGCTCCTGGAGTACTTGATAAAGTTTCTTCTTTAGGAGGATCCTCTAATGCTTTGGTATCTTCCGGTAATGATATACTCTCTTCTTGTGGAGGCAATGTTTCTTTTTTTGATTCTTCAGATAGTAATTTATTTACTGCATCTAAAAATTCTTCTTTACTTTGAGTAACCGCTAGTAAATCTATTATTCTTAACTTTTCTTCTGGGGTAAAATTATTATTCATACTTGTGCCTCCTTTACACTTATAGTATATATTAGAAAAGAAAAAAAGTAAATATTATAGTTAGTAATTATTTTTATTTGACACTATACTTGATACTTTTTTTCTTATCCTATTAATTATATTATATACAGTTCTTTGATTATTATCTATTATTTCAGATATTTCTTTTGGTTTATAGTTTTGTTCTTTTAATTTAAAAACTAATTCTTCTTGCCAAGTTAATTTACTTATGATTGTCTTCTTTAATTTATTATAGTTATATTCTTCAAATACTTGTAGTTCTGGGTCATACTTTTTATCATATGAGGATATATTTAGATAATCAGTACTATTAAGTGATGTTGCTTCACTTAGAACTCTACTCTTTTTGGTATTGTTTTTTCTAAAAGCATTTTTTAAAGCATTATCTAGGCATCTATTTAAATAGATATTATAGGGAGTAGTATCGCGATAATTATCTATTGTTTCATATAATGCTAAAGTTCCTTCACTTATATAGTCCTCTAGCTCATTATTAGTGTTATTTCTTTGTGAATATTTTCGAGCTTTATAATAAATTAGATTTTTATATTTTTGATAAATTAGGTCTTTTACTTGATCATCATCTTTAGCTAAATATAATAGTTCATAATCATTATCCATATTATGCTCCTCTTGATCTATTTATTTCTGCTAGAAAGATGCCACAAGCTACGGAAGCATTTAAACTATTTACTGTTCCACTCATAGGTATTTTGGCTAAGTAGTCGCAATTTTCACTTACTAATCTACTTATTCCCTTACCTTCATTTCCTATTATTAGAGCAGTTTTCATTTTATAATCAATATCGGTATAGACTGTTCCTTCCATATCAGTACCTACAACCCAATAACCATAGTCTTTTAATTTTTTGATGGTATTATTTAGATTTGTTACTTTGATTATTTTTACTTTTTCAATGGTGCCTACTGATGCTTTTACAACAGTTCCGGTTATATCTACTGAACGATCATTAGGTATTATTATGGCATCTACACCAAAGGCTTCGCATGATCTTATGATGGCTCCAAAGTTATGAGGGTCTTCAATATGATCTAATAGGACCACTAGTGGATACTCTTTATCGATATTTGGTATGATATCTTCTAGTGAATAGGTTTTAACATCTTCTACTTCTAATATTATACCTTGATGTAAACCTTTACACATTTTATCTAAATCACGCATATCTAGAAGAATAGGATTTATATTTTTCTTTTTGATTAGAGTGATTATTTCATTATCTTTAAATTTATTACTTAGATATACTTTTTTTATTTTATCTTTTGTTTGTAATTTTTCTCTTGCTACATTCTTTCCATATATTTGCATTATTTCACCTCTATTTGTTCTAATATTTCTTTTAATCTATCTTTATTATTTAAGTATAAGTCTCCTAGTAAGGCTTCAAAGCCAGTAGATAATTTATAGGTTATGATATCGGTATTTTTAGGGTGATTTTCTTTTTTGTTATTTCTTCCTCTTTTTACGATATCTAATTCTTCTTCAGTTAAGAAGTTATCTTTAGTTAATTTATCTAATATTTTTACTTGTCCTTTAGCGGATACATAAGGAACTGCTGATGCATTTAATTTATTGGCATTATTGATACCTTGTTTTAATAATTTTTCTCTTATATATAAGGATAATACAGCATCTCCTAGTAAGGCTAATACTTGAATATTTATTGTTTTAGTATTCATTTTATACACTTCTTTCTTTGAAAAAAATATTGTTTTTCTTCATATTTAAATGACACATATAGTTTATCATATATAGTTATCTTTGTCTATAATTTGGTAAAAGAAAAGTAGCATTTTTATCTGCTACTGATTATTTTGCATTATTTGTCCAAACATTGATGGTCCAGTTGTTGTTTGTCCTCCTACTGGGATGGGATTATTTACTTGATTAGACTCATTTACTGGATTACCAAAGAATGGATTACTATTTAAATTAGTATTAACTCCCGAATTCATGTTTGGAGTACTATTTATATCTATTTTGAAATTATCTGTTGTATCCATTAGATTGGTTGGTTCTGGCGTAGGTTGTTGATACAAATTACCACTGAAGTTTACTGGTTCATTACTTTGATTATTTACTACTTGATTATCTAATTTAGGAATTTGTTCTCCCATCGGTTGATAATTAGTTGGTTCTAGAACTGGTGTTGGTACTTCAAAGTTATTTGTTTGTAAATTTGGCATAGCCTCAGTTTGATTCATGTTAGGAATATTTAAATTATTTGGTACTTGTCCTTTTTGGCTTGATACTTCTACTGGTTCTGGTGTTGACATTTGAGGTGTTACTTCTACAGCAGGACTACTTGGAGCATTAAATGCTGGTACTTCAAAACTTGGAGTACTTACAGGAATACTTTCTGTATTTACTGGCTCCTCTTTTGGCATATCGAATGCTCCTGAATTAAATGTAGGAACTTCAAAACTGGGCATGCTATTTGCTACACTTTCTTTAGGTGGATTAAATACTGACTCCTGAACAGGTAACTCTACTTTTTCTTCTTTATTATATTTGTTATTAAGATTTTTTAATGTCTCACGAGTAGGTTCTTGTAATAATTCATTCGTTATATCCTCTAACTCTTCTTTTGTAAAATATTTCATATTAGGCCCCTCCTTATTATAAATAAATTATAATATAAAAAAGATAAAAAGTAAATAGAAATATCACTTTTTATCTAGAATAATTTTTGAATTAGTCTGCTAATTTTTTGTTATGCTTTATTTCTTCCCAACCTAAATTTCTTTTAAATATTGATATCATAAGGCATAAGATATAGCTTAATAAAAATAATGGGTTATATAATGTTAATTTTGTTTTTGATACATTTAAATTTAATTTATTTTTTTCACTTTTAATTATTATATAGGTTATACCCGCTAATTCTAAGTAGATTAGTAATAAGACTACTACTAAAGTTTTTATAAATGCTGTAATATCATTTATTGTTAATGAACTTACTATTAATAAAAGAACTCCTATTAAAAGGTATATTAGTGGTTGTACTCCTATTACGGTACTTATTTTTGAACCATAGTTTTTATCTTTATAATCTAGACTTCTTCTAATTTCTTTGATATATATTTTACGAGCTTCAAAATAACCTTTTACCCATCTTGTTCTTTGTTTCATAGATACTTTAAAACTATCTGGTTGTTCATCATAAAAGATAGCTTTCTCATTATAGGTTGTAGTTAAGTTATTCAAAGTACTATATAGAGTTAATTCATAATCTTCAGTTAAGGTATTAAAAGGGAAACCTTGCCAATCTTCCACTAAAGAACCTTTGATATAATATCCTGTTCCTGATATGGTTAAATTATTGGTATATTTACTTTTTAATTGATTACCAATTGTATTTATCATAGAAAAGGTTAAGGCAGAAGAGGCTGCTACTAAGGTAGAACTATTTTTAGTATTACGATAACTTATGCCAATATCATAACCTTCTTCAATACTATTTATCATTTCTTTGATATAGTTTTTATCTAAGATATTATCGGCATCAAAGATAAAATAGGCATCATATTTTTTATTTTTTGATAATATTTCTTTAATAGCATCATCTAAGGCATAGCCTTTTCTTTTTTTAGTTAAATCTTTTCGATAGATGATATTCATATTATGTTTTTTGACTATTTCTACTGTAGGATCTTCTTTTGATTCTACAATTATATAGACATCTTTGGAATTTATTTTTTTAGTTTGCTTTTCAATACTAATTAGAAGTTGTTCTATTACTTGAGATTCGTTACGTGCAGGTATTAAAATACAATATTTATTAGTTACTGTATCTGACTTCTTGGGACTATTGTTATTTCTTGTCATTACAAAGAAACTATATACTAACAAGAATAGTGAATAAATTATTAATAAAAAACTTATTATTGTTGTCATCTTACCACCATATTCGTATAACTTTTCTTCATTCTTTCATCATTATATACTTTATCTAAAAACTCACCATATCCTGTCAGTGGTTTATAGCCTTCATGTCTTAGTCCCATTCTTATACATGCACTAAATGATATAAACATATCTATTGTTATTACTACTAATAGAATGTAATAAATTAGATTTCCTAAATTATATGGTATCTTTTCTATTTTGTTTGATACAAAGGGATATATTTTAACCATTAGTATATAACATAATAAACCCCAGAATAACATATATGGTAAAGTTGTTCTGCCATTTATATTTAATAGATATGTTGAATAATCCCATGATGTTGTTCCAGTAAAGGCCTCCTGCAAGAAGCTTATTAGATATTCGAAGGCTCCTCCTATTAAAGAACCTATTAAGAAATAATCTAATTTTTGCCTCGGCTTTCTAGCAAGAATATATACCATGATACATGCTCCCCAGCCATATATTGGAGATAATTCTAAATATAATAGCCCTCTTTTAGTGGAATAATCTAGTATTCCATAATTGATATAATTCTTGGCCATAAATAGTATATCTTCATAAAGACAACCTAAGAAACTAAAAATGACAAAGATTAAAAACATTTTCTTAAAAGATAAACCTTCAGCGAAGGGTGTTCTATCTTTTAAAAGATATTCTTTTATTTTCTTCATACTGCTAACTCCTTTTATATTAAATTATTTCTTTCATATATATTGATATTATATTTGGTATATATATCAACTTTTCCTTTTTTAGTAAACTTTATGAAACATAAATCTTCAATTACGATATCTTTATCTTTTTCTAGATTGAATGTTATTTTTTTACATTCTTTTAATTTTGGATTATTATGAGTCATTTTTGTTATATTTAAGTTATTAGCTATATATATAGTAATATTATTATCTGTATAATAATCTAATCTAATATAGTCTTCAATTACTAGAGAACCTTTTCCTTTTAACTGATAACTTCTTGGTTTTATCTCTTTTTTAGGAGCTATTTTTTTTATTTCTTTTAGAGATAGACTATTTAGAATACTACCTTCATTTAATAAGCCCGGTGTATCTATTATTTTTAAATTATCTAAGTTTATTTCTATTTTATTTAGGGTTGTTGAAGGATATAGACTAGTTGTTACTTCTAGTTGTTTGTTGGTATAGTTTTTTATTAGTTTATTTATTAGAGTTGATTTACCTGAATTAGTCATTCCTACAAAGTATATTTCTTTATTACTTTTATTATATTTTTTTATTTTGTTTAATAAGCTATCTAGATTGTAATTTTTTATTGAACTTATTATTTCAATATCTAGATAGTTATTAGTTATATTAGATACATAATTTATTAATTTATAGTCCTGAACTGATTTTGGTAATAAATCTTTTTTGGTTAATACTAATATTACATTATTAAATTTATTTATATATTCTAAATTAATATTTAATAATGATGTTAAATAGACTACTAACGCATCTTTAGGGATACTATTTAAAATATCAGTATAGTCTTTATTATTTAATGTTACAGCTTTGTATTCACCATAATTTTTTAATTTAAAGCATCTTAAACATAGTTCATTATCTATATTTTCGGTATATCCTTCTTTATTTATATCTTCTGTTTGAAGAGTAATGCCACATCCTGTACACTTCTTAATCATAATATTCTCCTACTTTAAATATTCCTTTTTTATTCATTTTATTTATTTCTTTTCTTTCTA
>ERZ772880.320-NODE-320-length-44374-cov-38.644171_pt1 | contig 44374 bp, 52 predicted proteins | sample MGYA00580577_ERZ772880 | MGnify/ENA primary metagenome ERZ772880 (study PRJEB29015, sample SAMEA2737705) | human gut metagenome | biome: human gut; feature: human-associated habitat; material: faeces | place: China | collected 2012 ... | reverse complement strand
TTATTTACAGCCCAAAAGGTAAAGCCGGGGAATACGCCGAGAACGCCGCCAATTTCTTTGTCGGTTGTTCCAACGGTTGTACTTACTGTTATTTGCGCAAAGGTCGTGGCGCAAAGGTATTGGGAGGCAGTCGCCCGGAGTTGAAAAAGACGTTGCGGGAATATCCATACGCTTTGGATATTTTCAAAAACGAATTGTTGGCGCATAAGGAGGAATTGCAGAAAACGGGGTTATTCTTTTCGTTCACGACCGACCCGTTGTTGCCGGAAACGGAACGGTTGACCCGTCAAGCGGTCGGCGTATGCCAACGCCACGGCGTCCCGGTTAAGATATTGAGCAAATGCGCCGAGGGGTTGAACCGCTTCATTGATTTTGCCGAGGCGTCCGAGGGTTGGGACGTGTCCCGTATCGCTTTGGGCGCAACGTTGACAGGTTGCGACGAATTGGAGCCGAACGCCGACCCAAATACGATGCGGGTTAATGTGTTGGCACGGGCAAAACGCCACGGGTTCCGCACATTTGCAAGCGTGGAGCCAATCCCGCCGGGAATGTACGACCGGGCAATTGGGATAATCAGATTGTCGTATCCGTTCGTTGACCTGTATAAAATCGGGTTGCAGAGCGGCGGCAAATATCCGAAACGGGAAATACGATTAATTTACGACACGATTACGGAACATTGGGAGGGACGCCCGGAACAACCCCGTATCTATTGGAAAGATAGTATTGTTAATCCGTTGGGGATTGACCGGGGAGAATTGCCGTGGTATTGTGTCCCTGTTAATTGGGATTTGTTTAACAATGAAAAGTGAAATACGGGTTGAGGTTCCCGCCGATTGCCGATTGGTCGGAGTAAGGACGGACGGCAATGTTGTCGTTATCATTTACGAGCCAATCCAAAACGTCCGGCAAATTGGATTTATCCATTACCCGGAACCCGACGACGAAACCGAGGAACCCGAAAATAAAAAGTAAATATGCAGTACAGCAATAAGGATTACAACCCGGAAAAACACGACCGTTGGCGTGCGTTGACCGTAAAACAGCCATACGCAAATGATTTGGTAACGGAGGCGTACAAGGACGAAAACGGTATTGTTTACGGGAAAAAGACAATTGAAGTTCGGAGCAAAAACACGTCATACCGTGGCGACGTGCTGATATGTTCCGCAGCGTCCCCGGTTTATCCGGGAATGGAAAGCGGCGTTACTTTGGGATTGGTTGAGTTGTACGACGTAAAGCCGATAAAAGAGTTTACGCCGGAGGATTGGGAAAACACCCGGATTCCAAAGGAAAAGAGGGCGAAAATAACAAAGGGGTACGGGTGGTTGATGCGCAACCCCCGCCGGGTTATTGAATTTCCGGTTAAGGGGCAATTGGGTATCTATAATCTCGTATATACCAAAGATTGTATATTGCCGTACCCCGTGGCAATGGTAATGGATAAAAAGGGTTATGAATTAGCAAGAAAGGAGGCACACAATGAGTAAGGACAAACACACCGTCCAAACAGGCATACACGTTGGGCGGGTCGGCGTCTATGTTTACGCCCGTGAGTATTGGCAATATCATAGTTGGCAATTTGGGGTATCCATTGATGCAATAAACGGTTACGACCGTTATGTTGATATTGAGGCGAAAATATTGTTTGTCGGCATTGGCATACGGTTTATATGGATTAAAAGAAAGGTAAAACGATGAAAGCAAAGATTTTATTGTTATCTTTGGCAACGCTTTTGTTGGGGGCGTGTCAAAGCGAGAACGAACCAACGGAGGCATTTAATTTACTTCAAAAATCCGAGAGCATGGAAGAAAGAAACGAGTTTGTAACGAATACCACGGCGGCAATGATACAGATAAACGCCCCCCGGTATAATTGTGAGATTGTCGAAACCGCATTAGCCGGGGGCGATAGGGTACGAATTTGCGTAAAAGGCGCAAAGGACGATTTGGACGCATTGTTTGGCTATGTAAACGAAGCGGGCAAAGAATGAGAGTTAAGCAACCCGAACCGTTCGACCCAAACAGAGAGTACAACCCCGGCGAACGTTGCGTTTACCGGGGTATGGTATTGATTGCCGAGATATGGACGGCAGCGGATGCACGATTAGCCAACAACAACCCCGCAATATTTACGCAACGTTGCGTTCGCTGCAAAATCCAAAGGGAAGATTGCCCCGGAATAGGTAGGCAATGCGATAAGTACAACAGAACCGACCGAAAAACGATATTTTGGCGGTTGGCATATCCGAAAACAGTAAGAACGAATAAAAAATTAGAGCATGACAGAAAGTAAGTTAAACCCGTTTGATGCGGAATTGTTGGTTATGATTGGCGATATTGCCAAAAGCCAACCGGAGGTCGAGGAAAAACCCGACCGTTACGAAATCACGGTTGACACAACCGAGATACAGGGAAACGCAATTAAAGCACTAAAACAGGCAGTCGCCGGACGATTGGGGAAACGCTTGTTAGTTACCCACACGTTAGACGCCGCCGTTGTTTTCAACGTCGAGTACGACCCGACGGAATACCCGGAACAAATCCGCACCCGGTTAGTTGAGCCGGACGCCACGGCGGGAACCCGATATTGCCGCACGTTGTTAGAAGTTGACGCAATACAGGTACGCCGGGACAATTTGGACGACCTGTTGAGATTTACCGGAGGCGGAACCATGACGATACCGAGAACCCCAAGCGGGCGGGCGGTTTATTCGTTCCCGGACGGCAACTGCATTTTCATTGACGCCCCGTAAACGTACTACATTGTCCGGGAACCGGACGGACGATTGACAACCCGCCCGGAAAGAGAGTTTAACCGGGAGTTTGAGCCGAAAGGCGTAAGCGTACCGAAAGAACCCGGCGATAAGGGATGCGGGAATTGCGCCAACTTTACAAACGAGGATGTCAACGGGAACGGTTATTGCGAGGCGTTCAAATGCAAACAATCGTGCGGCGTTATGCCGTGCCAAGAGTACAAACCTAAAAATCAATAAAACGATGAACAAAAGAGAAAAATTTTTGAAAGAGATTGCCGAGGTTATCAACCGTAATTCTTTGGAGGCGCATTTTAACGATACCCCGGATTACATATTGGCGAAAGTCGCAGTTGAAGCAATGGAGAATTTCGCCGAAGCGTCCGCACGGAGGGACAATTGGCACGGGTTCAAAGAAGCCGATAAGCCGGGCGAGGTTGTGCGGAATGAGGATTGCGACAATTGCCCGGTTCGGGGGATTTGCCCGGAGCATAAGAAGCCGGAGGCGTTCGACGTCCCAAAGGAGGTGCGAGCAATGGCGGAATTTTTCGGCAAGATGTTCCCCGGTTCCAAAGTAGAAATACACCGGGTCGAAATGCCGAAAAGGAACCCACGGGATAAACGCCAGGCAAAGAACAAAAGGAAAGGGGGCAACAATGGGAAAAAGTAATTGCCCCGGACAATCGAAGCCCGAAAAGATATGCGGAACGTGTCGATATTTTAACCCGGAATTTCCGGTAAATGGAAAGCCCGCCCCGGTATGTTTGGCGTTGAAGATGATAAAAGGGGGAACGGAATACACCAACCCCCGTGGAACCCAACCGCATTTTCGTTGCTAAAATGGTAGGTACGAAATAGGCATAAGCAATTAGGCAATCAGCCCCGGAAACAAAGCCGGGGTTTTGCCGTTTATATGTGAGAGAGAACAAACGGTTGGCAATGCGGCGAAAAAGCCGTAAATTTGCCCCGTGGTTAAAAGATAATCACCGAGATATAGAAAGATTGAATAAGACAATAAAGTCTCTTAAAATGGAAATTCCGTGCAAATAACTTGCAAAAGGGTAAGCAACGTTTTATGGAGGTAAACAGGGGAAAGGATAAAGCCCGGAACAAAAGAACAAAGGCAAAGGAGCCGATAAGGAGCCAACCAAAGGACGAAAAGGCGTAAAAGGCTGATTTTGACCCCTGTTTGACATTAAAAGAGGTTAGACGATGGAAAAATTGAACAAAGGGCGAAAGCCCCCCGGATACAACAAACGTTCCGAGGAACAAAGGATTTACGATGTACGGTTTTGCGCCGACTTGTTTTTGCGTGGTTATTCGTATCGAGAAATTGCCGACGCATTGAACCGGGATTTGTCCGCCCGTGGCGTTGGTTATACAATTTCGTTTCAAATGGTTTATTACGATTTGCAACAATGCCTTATCGAATGGAAGCGGGAACGGTTGGAAACAATCGACGAATATGTTACGCAGGAATTGCGCAAGTTGGATAAAATGGAGCAACAAGCGTGGGAGGCGTGGGAGGTATCCAAAACCGGAAAGCAGCGCACCAAAGAGAAAACCAACCGGGGGCGTCCTATCAAAACGGATGCGACCGACGGCGACCCGGAATATTACGGGTATGACGAAACGACCGTTGAAACGTCGGCGGGCAATCCCCGGTTTTTGGACTTGCTGTTGAACATTCAACAACGCCGGGCAAAGATGTTGGGATTTGATGCACCCGTTAAAATCGAGATACCCGGATACAACGCCGGGACGGACGACGATAAACCGAAATACGATGTTAAGGCAATCCCGGACGACCTGTTGTTTGCCGTCGCCGACAAATTGCAGTCCGCCGAATTTCAAAAGACAATCGCCGAGAAAGGAGGGGCGCAATAATGGCAAAGCGAATGAATGTTGTTAAACAGGTTGTAACCAAAACGAACCATTATTGCGGGGATTGCGGACACGGTGTTTGGTATTTCGACTATGAGAATTTAGATGTTGCAAATAGATTGCCGATTTGTTGCCGTTGTCCGTTTACCCCGAACCGTTCCCGGATAAGGAGCGAAACGGCGTGTTTGAATTGGATACCGAAAAAGCCCGGCGAATTGATAGTTACACCCGATAAAATTGTACGACCATGAGCAACGAGGAATTATTGAAGATGTACGAGGCAATCAAGGCAGACCCCGGCGAATTGGTGCGAGCCGCCGCCCGTAAACGTCTTATCAACTTTGCCCGGTATATGCAACCGGATTTGGTATTGGAACCGTTTCATGTTGTATATTATACCCTGTTGGATATGTTTGCGCATGGCAAAATACGAAAGATGATTGTACAACAGCCGCCGCAACATGGCAAATCGGAGGGGTCAAGCCGCAAATTACCCGCATTTATGTTGGGGTTAGACCCCGACCGCAAAATATGTATCGGTTCGTATGCGGCGACAATCGCACGGGATTTTAACCGGGACGTTCAACGAATAATCGACACGCCCCGGTATCGTGAATTATTCCCCGGCACGTACTTAAATGGGTCGAACGTCGTAACAATGGCGAATACCTATTTGCGCAATTCCGATGTTATCGAAATGGTCGGGCGTAAGGGGTCGTTGCGTGTCGTCGGTCGTGGCGGTTCGCTGACGTCTAAAACCGTGGACGTTTCGATATTGGACGACGTGTATAAAGATTACGCCGAGGGTAACAGCCCGATAATACGGGAGGCGGCGTGGAAATGGTACACGACCGTTGTACGCACCCGTTTACACAACGATAGTCAAGAATTGATTGTATTTACCCGTTGGCACGACGACGATTTGATAGGGCGCATTGAAAAGAGCGGCGAAACGATTATTGATGTTAAGTGTTGGGCGGATTTGGAGGACGTAACGCCGGGGGCGTGGGTGCGCATAAACTTTGAGGGGTTGAAAACCGGGGAACCGACCGAGATAGACCCACGGGAACCGGGGGCGGCATTATGGGAAAGCCGACACAGTAAGCAAAAGTTGGAAGCGCAAAAGGCATTAGACCCGGTGCAATTTCAATGCCTGTATCAAGGCAACCCCGGTTCCGCCGAGGGTCGATTGTACCAACCTTTCAAAACGTGGGTCGAAAAATCCGATTACGGCACGTACATTCGTTCCGGCGCATACATTGACGTTGCCGACGAGGGCGACGACCTGTTGTTTGCCGCAACGTATGACGTGTATAAGTCCGACAATCTGTTTTTCAACGAGAAAACAAAGCGCATGGAGCCGATATTGTTTGCCCTTATTACAGATATGGAAATGACGGACGAAAACACGGACGTTACAACCGTAACCGTCCCGGCGATGATTAACCGGAACGGGACGCAAAAAGCGTGGGTTGAGAGCAACAACGGTGGTGCGGGTTATGAAAAGGTTATCAAAAAGAAAGTCCGGGCGATTACCGACCCGTTTTATCAAGGGGGCAACAAGGAAAGCCGGATAATAACAGCGTCCGCAATGGTTAATCAACATATAATTATGCCGTTCGGTTGGGAAACCCGGTACAAAGCCGTTTACGACCATGTAACCGGATTTTTGCGCAATTTCGGAGCCAATACGCACGACGACCCGGAGGACGGATTGACCGGGATATATGAAAAGGAGATTGCGGACGGCAATATACAGCCATACGCACACGCAAACCGAGGCGTAAGACGACGCAATTAGCAATATTTTTGAGATATGCAAGATCATCCGGGAAAAAGTTTATAACTTTGTAACCAAAACGAGGGGGGCAAAGGGACAGCCCCGGAGAAAGTAACAATATTTTTAACGTTAAAAACAAAGAAGTATGATTTGTAAATGTTCGGCGGGGACGGCGTTGCCCGAAGTACCCGCAATTAAGTGTTCGGAAAGTTTCGGACAGGTTCAAAAAGTGGCTTTTCAACGTCTTATGAAAGATGACGGAAGCAAAAACAGTTTTACGAGTGAAAAAGCGATTACGGCGTTAGCGTCGTGGACGTCCCTGTTATCGGCGGATGATAGCACGAAAGTAGTTGTTTCGCCGTATATCCAAGCCCCGACCGCCGAGGCGGGAGCCGCCCGCACCTTTGGAGGCGGTAACGAAACGTTGGGAGGCGTCGAAGAAATTATTGGACGTGAACCAACCCCGTTTACCGGAGTTATCCGCAAAGCCCCGCAGGAGGTTATCAAGGCATTAAAGGAAATGCAATGCGAAAGTTGGGGCGACAATTTGGGTATCTTCATTTTCGACGAAAACGGCGCAATCGGCGCAATCAAGGGGAGTACAGACGGTACATATTACCCGATACCGATACGTTCGTTGTTTATCGGCGATAAGACGTTGGGCGGATTGGAAGCCCCGGACAGCAACGCAATACAATGGTCGTTTTTGCCGAATTGGTCGGACGATTTGGCGATTGTTGCCCCGGCGTTTAACCCGCTTACGGATTTGAAACCCGCAGGAAAGTAATGACGGCGAAAGTTACAAAGGTCGTGTTGGAGTGTCCGACCCTTAACACGACCGAAGAATTTGAGATTAACCACGCCGAACGCCTGTTGCGGATGCCTAACAATGGCGGTTGGCAGTTGCCCGAAAAAACACCTTTTGAATTTAGCAAAGAAAATGGGATTAGATATAAAACGCATAAGAAAGGAAATAACGGAACCGAGGAAAAAGGCGACGATAAATAAAGCGGTCATACACCAAAACCGCATTAAATTTCACGCCCAAACCAACGTAACGCCCTTAATGTGTTTACCCACGACCGATTTTTTGGCATGGGTTCAAAATCTTATCCCGCACGATAAATTCAAAATCTTCAAAACATTGTTCCGTTACCCCGTTCGTACCAACGAGGTAACGGGCATTTGTTTTGATAAGTTAAGCCGTATTTTCGACGGTCGTAACCCGGCGTTCAACTATCAATTTCAAAACACGGAACAACGGGACGATTGGGAGTATTACCGCCAAGATGTATTAAAGGAGCCGGAAATTTGGAGCACGAAAGGTTGGGAGTTTTTCAAGACGGAAATAAACAGCGTCTTAATAGTTGATTTGCCCGCCGAGCAAAACCCCGCCGACCGATACCCGACCCCGTATTTTTATTGGCTACCTATCGAAAGCGTCATAACCTTTGAGGCAAACCGGACAACCGGGGTTATGGATTGGATAATTTTCCGCCAACCCGATAAACGTATTGCAGTTATTGACGATGAACGATACAGAGTATTTGCGGAGGACGACGGCGGCAACATAGGCGAATTATTGGTTGATAACCCACACGATTTGCGCTATTGCCCCGCCCGTTTCTTTTGGAACGAGCCAATGAATTTGCGAGAACCGGACGTTAAACAATCCCCGCTAACAAAAGAATTGGAGGCGTTGGATTGGTTTTTGTTTTTCCATATATCGAAGCGGCATTTGGATATGTACGGGGCGTACCCGATATATTCCGGTTACGAACAATCGTGCGATTTTACAAACGCCGAAAACGGCGATTATTGCGACGGTGGATTTTTGAAAGACAAACAAGGGTATTACAGGTTAGACCAAGCCGGGTTATTGATGCGTTGCCCCAAGTGCGGCGACAAACGGATTACCGGGGCGGGTTCCTTTGTTGAAATACCGATACCGGACGGGGACAAACAACCCGATTTGCGGAACCCGGTACAAATGTTGACCGTTGACCGTACAAGTTTGGATTATAACGTTGAGGAAGAAAAGCGATTGCGGGAAAACATTATTACCGCCGTCGTCGGACAAAACGAGGAAGTAACCCAACGGGAGGCATTCAACGAACAACAGGTTAAAGCCGCATTTGAGAGCCAAACCACGGTATTAAACCGAGTGAAAAAAGGCTTTGAAGCCGCCCAACAGTTCGTCGATGAAACGGTTTGCCGATTGCGATACGGCAATATGTTCGTATCTGCAAAAGTCAATTACGGCACGGAGTTCTATTTGTACGACGTAAGCGAGTTGCGGAACCGTTACAAGTCGGCAAAGGAAAGCGGCGCAAGTGAGGCAGAATTGGACGCCCTACAAAATCAGATTATCGAAACGGAGTACCGGAACAACCCAACCCAATTGCAGCGTATGTTGATATTGGCAGAATTGGAGCCGTACCGCCATTTGACCCGGAACGAGGTATTGGATTTGTACGGGCGTAACTTAATCCCGGAGAATGAATTGCGTATAAAGTTGAATTTCGCTAACTTTGTCCGCAGGTTCGAACGGGAGAATACAAACATTTTGGAGTTTGGAACGCAAATACCATTCGACAAAAAGATTTCAGTAATAACAAGTAAATTTAACGAGTATGCAAGTAAAAACAGCAACCGAGGGTAAAACAAAGGACGTCGCAATTACCTACGTCACCCCCGAAAACTACATTGTACCGAGCAACGAACAACATTTGTATCATTGCGTTATTGAGGTACGCAAGTTTGACAGCGAAACGGGAAAACGCTTATCCGTTCCCCGTATCCAAAAGTTCGGCAAAAAGTCCTTTGAAAACGGCATTTTGGACGCACTGAAAAAACAGGGTTACACGATTACCGTATTGCACGACCCCAACGAGTACGTCAAGGCGCAAGCCGAGGAAAAAGCGGCACGAATCGCCGCACAGCAGAAAGCCGCCGAGGAAAAAGCCGCCGCCGATGCAAAGGCAAAGGCAGAAGCCGAGGCGAAAGCCAAAGCCGAGGAAAAAGCGGCGTTAAAGGCTGAAATTTTGGAAGAACTGAAAGCGGCGGGAGTTATCCCGGCTGAACCCGCCAAAGAAACCAAAGCCGAGGACAAACCCGGAGCGAAAAAGTAACAGAGTATTAAACTATTAAAATTATGATTATGGCACAGATTGCACAGCAGGACAATTTGGTTATTGAAGTAACAACAACCGCCGCCGCATTGGATGGCGCAACAAAGAAAAAGTTGATTGAATGTATTGAGGGCGGAACAATTACCGACGTAATTTTGGTAACAAAAGAGGTTGAAAAGAAAATCAGCCATGCACGTGTTGTTAGTTGGTTGGTTGACACAACCGGGGATTCGCCAAAATACAAAATTCATATTATTAACGCAAACAGCGGAGAAGTAGCAGCAATCGCACTTAATTAATTCAAAGGGTAAGAATATTATGTTAACGAGAGAAATTTTAATTGCAAATGCGGCTTTGTCCGGTTTGACGGACGAACAAATTGCGGCAATTACAACATTGTCCGCCAACGACGAAAATAGCGTTATCGCCAAAAAGACGGGCGAAATTTACGGCGGATTGGATGCCGATATTTTGGCGGCGTCCGGTATCGCAAAGAACGGAACCGAAAAGACGTTTGATTACGCAAAACGTGTGGTCGCCGAGTTCAAAACCAAAGCGGAAAGCGCAAGCGCATTGCAAACCCAAATCGACAGTCTGACGAAAGAAAAGGCACGTTTGGAAAAGGCAATTGCCGACGGTGCGACCGATGCGGAAACGGCAAAGGCGTTGAAACAGGCGAAAGCCGATTTAACGGCGGTAACAACGCAGTTTAACGACCTCAAAAGCAAGTACGATGAAGCCGAAAAGAATTTCCAAACGGAGTTGTTCGGCGTTCGTATCGAGGGTGCATTGCAGACCGCAACCGCCGGGTTGAAATTCAAACCGGGATTGCCCGAAAGCGCAACAAAGGTTTTGTTAGCGCAAGCAATCGACAAAATTAAGGGTATGAACCCCGAATATATCGACGACGGAAAAGGCGGTAAAATCCTTGCTTTTAAGGACGAAAGCGGCGCAATTATGCGTAACCCGAACAATCAGTTGAACCCGTACACCCCCGGCGACCTGTTGGCAAAGGAATTGGAAACAATGGGTATTTTGGATAAGGGACGCCAAGCCGGAGGCGGCGGAACGGTTCCCCCGGCGGGCGGTTCCGGCGGTGGTGGCGGAACAACCATTGACATAACGGGCGCAAAAACCCGTGTCGAGGCTTACGAAGCAATCGCCGCAAACCTTATGGCGCAGGGTTTAACGGCGGGTTCCGAAAAGTTCGACGCCGCAATGAAACAGGCATGGCAGGACAACAATATTGCCGCATTGCCGGAAAAGTAAACAATCACGGGTAAAGGGTAAACCCGCATTTAATAACAATTAAATTTTTAACATTATGTCATTAGTAGCAACAAGATTGCAAAATTGGCGGATTGAAAACCCGGAATTAGACCGTAATATGACCCGCCCGTGTGAGTATGGCGCATTGGATTTTTTCATTGAGCAAACCAACGCCCCGTCCTCAATCATTAACCCCAATTTGCGTGACCGTGCGTTTGCGTCCATTGGTAACACGGTACAAGTACCCGTTATCAATTACGACGGCGATGTACAGGTTAGCAATGTCCGTTCGTGCGTTATCGCTGACGATGAAAATACGTCCGCATTGGTAACGGTTGTTTGGGCGACTTATGCCATTGGCTTTACAATGGTTCCCGCCGCATACATGAACAACGAAATTTCCTACGAACACGACTTTTTGCGCAAAATGGAAAAGACGTGCCGGGCTTTGGCGGACAAATTGGACGTCGGAGCCGTTGCCGCATTGGAGGCAAACAAAACACAGGTGTTCAAAACGTCGCTTAACTACACGAATACGGGCTACGTGGTACAGGTTCCAACCCAAATGGCGACCGAGATTTTGGGCGATATTAACCCGATTATGCGGGCTAACTGTTACCCGGAATATATCCACATTATCGCCAACGCCGGGGTTGATAGCCTTATCCGTAAACTTGCGCAACATGGCGTTTACAACGACGTAAACAAGCGCATGGAGTACGACAACAAGGTTTTGCACTACACGAACAACGTAACCGACGAAATGGGCAAAATGGGAACCATGTTTGCCGTTGCTGACGGTAATGTTGGTATCCTTACCCGTGTTGACCGTGAGGCATTGCGCCGCACCCGTGCGAATTTCCACGAATGGGACGTTGTACGTTTGCCGTACATTGATTTGCCCGTTGGTTCGCACTATTACACCGCCGTTGGCGACCAGTCCGCAATCATGGGCGCCGCAACCGCCGATTTGACGTGCGCCGTTAAGGAGTATTTCGGATTTTCCGTTGACGTGGCGTATATGGTTGCTTACAACAGCAACCCGAATACCGTGGCAAACCCAATTATCAAAGCCGAGATTGCCGCCCGCAATCCGAACGAACCGTTGGGTATGCCTGTATATGTAACCAACGCAGCGGAATTTCCCGCCGGAGGTAAGGGCGCATAACGCCGGAGCATAACGAATTATTAAACCGAGGGGACGGGGTGGTTATCCCCGCCCCCTTATTTATTTCAAACGCAGATGTACAGATTACAAGAAATACAGGACGCATTATTGCACGTCGTCGGGTGGGAACAATCATACGACCCGGCAAAGGCGATAGACGACAATTTAACGCAGACGGAAAGCGGTTTGACGTTTCAAGGTGCGCACCCCCTTGTTACTTTGGATAATGTCCGGGCAATCGTCCCGGATGATTTCGTTTTTCAATATCCGGTTTGGAATATGATAAGGGAATACAAAGCCGGGGCAAAGGTTCGCCACAACAACAAAGTTTGGATTGCGACACGGGACAACCAAAACGAGGAACCGACCGAAAGCGATTTTAACGACGATTACAACGACGATTACGGCAACCCCTATTGGCAACCGTACAATTTCATTTCCGATTATTTGGAGCGTTTGACCCGTAACGGTATTGCGCAAATGGTACAAACATTCACGCAAATAAAGGGATTGGATAAGGAAACAAAGAACCTGTTGGAGCGGCGCACGTTCTTTGACGGTGCGGGACGTATCCGGGCGACGTTGCCGAATAATCATAAATTAGTCGGGTTTGAAATTGTCCCGGTTCGTTCTATGGGCGTAACAATGAAAATCGAGCAAATCGGGTTGCAAATGACGGGCGCAACCGGGGTTGTTCGTATGTATCTTTTCCATTCGTCCCAAATTGACCCGATAAAGACGTTTGATTTGAATTTTACGCAGACAAACGGCGGTTTTCAGTGGTTCCCGTTGAAAGATTGTTATTTGCCGTATATCAGTACCGGAAACAACGCCGGGGGGTCGTGGTTCCTTTGTTACAACCAAAACGATTTGCCCGCCGGAATGCAGGCAATTAACATGACAAAGGATTGGAGCCGGGAGCCGTGCGGAACGTGTACGGGTTACGTCGATTTGGAGCGTTGGCGGGAAATAACAAAGTATTTACAGGTATCCCCGTTTATGATGAACGCCCCGGAAACATTCGATGAATACCCGGAGTTGTGGGATATTGCGCTGACGATGTACACCAATACGCAGAATTACGGGTTGAATTGCGAAATAACCGTTGGTTGCGACCTAACGGATTTTATCATTAAGGAAAGGCAAATTTTCCAAACGGTTATCCAACGACAGGTCGCCGCAATCATGTTGCGCACGTTGGCAATGAACCCCGATGTTAAGGTAAACCGGAACCAAGTAAACGCAACCCGGTTGGAAATTCTTTACGAATTGGACGGCAACGTTGAGGGTCGCCCCGGCGGTTTGGGTTATGACCTTAAAAAAGCATACGAGGCGTTGCGGTTGGATACGCAGGGTATCGACCGTATTTGCCTTACTTGTAATAACCACGGTGTAAAATACCGGACAACGTAAGATTATGGCGGGGTTAAAGTCAATACAGGATTTACGCAACCGGGTTGCCACGTTCAACAACGGGTTATCGTCCGGCGCATACATTCAACAAATCATTTGGGACAATGACGCCTATATTGTTGATATGAATGCCGAGGAACAATTGTTTGAACAAGGTATTAACCGTTTGGGCGTGGATATTATGGATTACGCCCCGTATTCGCCGTTGACGATAGCCATAAAGGAGGAAAAGGGACAACCGACAAACCGGGTAACGTTACGGGATACCGGGGATTTTGAAGCGTCGTTTTTTTTGGAAGTCGGCGACAAACAGTTTGAAATAAAAGCGTCGGATTTCAAAACGGAGGACTTAATAAAAAAGTACGGGCGGCAAATATTGGGATTGACGGACGAAAATATTGCGGCGTTGATTTGGCAATATATATTCCCGGACTTAATGAAGAAAGCAAAAAACGTATTATATGGCAACGAATAAGAGAACAACCCCTATAATTCCCAACCCGGTTTTAATCGACCGGGTTTTGGGGAACATACAAACCGGGTTAATGGATAACGTCGATTGGTTGGACGTCGCATTTGGGCGGGCGCAACGTATCGCCAAAGTGATACAGGGCAAACGCTATTATACCCCGAACGTATATGCGGGCGGGACGGAATGGAGAGGCGACAATGATTATATCGACGTTTCCCCGGATGCCAATATTGGCAATTTTTCGTTCTTTTGGATAGACGACCCGCAAACGGTCGGTTGGGTTCCCAAAGAGCAAAGCGAGATTAAAGCCCCGTTTTCCCTTATTGTTTGGTTCGATTTGCGCAAGGTTTACCCCGGTCAACTCAACAACCGGAATACCGAGGCATTGAAGAACGAAATATTGACCGTCCTAAATGGCGGTTTTTGGCTGAAAGACGGGACGATTGTAATAAACCGGATTTATGAGTTGGCGGAAAACGTGTACCGTGGGTTTACGTTGGACGAAATAGATAATCAATTTTTAATGCACCCGTTCGGCGGTTTTCGCTTTGAGGGTGTATTGTCAGTTAATCAACCTTGTAACATTTAACGATATGGTAACTTTCATTATTTGGGTTTTGGTCGTGGCAACCGTGGCGGCGTTCCTGTTGACCCTGTTAAAAAAGTGGGGCGTTATTGAGTACGTCCAAGTTCACGGCAACGACTTTTTTGTTAAGATGTTCAATTGCGGCTTTTGCTTATCATGGTGGGCGGGGGTCGTTTTGTCCGTCCTGTTTGCTATATGCACCGGGAACCCGGCATTGTTATTGGTTCCGTTTTGTTCAACAGTCATAACCCGCATACTCTTATGAAAACGACAAAGATAGGGGAACGGGCGGTTGTGTTGTACGACAGTATCGACGAATTGCCGATTTTGCGATTTCACGCATATAACAAAATGTTGCTTATCGACGCCGGGGTTGGGTCGGATTTGAACGATTGGGATGCGCATATTGAAAAGGCAATCCGGTTTATCCGAAAGGAAAAGCCGGATTTGGCGGAAAAGGAATTGGATAATTTGCGGCAAAACGTTTATTTCGTCCAATCCGCCATATCGCCAAAGTATTTGGCGTTTGCCTGTTTGGTTAAGTCCGTGGACGGAACCGAATACAACGATATGACGGCGGACGGTTTGCAAAAGGTATTGGATTTATTCGCCGATGCGCCGAACGCCGAGTTGACCGCCCAATTGGAAGCGGTCAAAAAAAAAATAGATGAAGAATTGCAATTGTATTTTCCTAAACTATTCGACGACGCCACGGTTAAAGAGTATTACGACCAATTGAAGCAACGCACGATGTTAATGTTGGATGCGATAATAAAGGGGGACGAAAGCGACAAACGGGAAGAAATAGACCATATTACGACGTTGTTGTTGACTTATACAAAACCCAAATCGTTTAGCGGGTCGGATAGCGTGGAAATACAATACGACAAGCAGTTTGAAAATATGTGTTTGATGTTGTCCCAACATTTGCACGTAAACCCAAAATCGTTTACCGTTTTGGAATATTACAACACATTTGAATACATTAAGGAGCAAGCGAAAAAAGCAAGCAGAAAAAGCCAAAATAAGGCGATTTAATGTGTTTTATTTTTCAGACGATAAATTATACATTTGAGAAAAGAAAATTGATTGTAGGGCAAATTGCCCGAAAATAACAAAAACAAATAGTCGGATATATGGCAGATAACAACCCAATTAAATATTCTGATTTGGTAAGCCCCGATAATTCGATTACTGATTTGATAAAGCAATTGGATGAACTTTCAGACGCATATACAAATGCGTTGAAAAATATTAGGGCGGAAGCAATTCAGTTGGCGGCGGTTCTGCAAAAGGTTTCCGGGGCAACCGAGGACGGCAGGAACACAACCAAGAAAGCCGCAGACGATGCGGAACGTTTGGCACGTGCGCAACGTGATTTGGCGTTTGCAGAAAGCGAGAACGCCAAAAAGTTAGCCGAGTTAAAATTGGCACAGCAGGAAGCGAACCAAATTAATAAACTGATTGTGAAAATAAATCAATCCGCCGAGGGTAGTTATAACCGTTTATCGGCGCAATATTCATTGAATAAGATTTATTTAAACAACATGACTAAAGCCGAACGGGAAAACACCGAGGAGGGGCGAAAATTGGTTGCACAAACCAAAGAAATATACGAAGAAATGAAACGTTTGCAGGAAGCAACCGGGAAATTTCAATTGAACGTCGGAAATTATACGGAGGCGTCCGACGCAATTATTGCGTATGGCGACAAATTAAAAGAAACGTTAGGTTTAAATAGCGCATTTGGCGAAAGTCTTTTGACGTTAGGACGTGGCGGGGCTGAAAGTAAAGCCGTTTTTACAGCTATTGGCGACGGGGCAAAAGCATTGGGAAAAACTTTGTTGGGATTACTTTCAAACCCGGTTTTTTTGGCGATTGCCGGAATTGCGGCGGCGGGTGCGGCGTTTAAATGGTGGTACGATTATAACGCCGGGTTAGTTGAGGCAACGAGATTGACGCAACAATTTACCGGGAAAAGTGGCGATGATTTGAAAGCGTTTAGAAATGAGGTGCAAGCCGTCGCAGATTCGTTCGGCGCAGATTTCCGGGAAACATTGATTGTAACAAACGCATTATCAAAACAATTTGGTATTTCTGCAAATGAGGCATTGCAGTTGGTTAAGGATGGCTTTTTGTCCGGAGCCGATGCGAACGGGGAATTTTTAGACACGTTGAAAGAATACCCGGCATATTTCAAAGAGGCTGGAATATCAGCAGACCAATTTGTTGCGATTGTAGCCCAAACAAACAAAATGGGTATCTTTTCGGACAAAGGCGTTGACGCAATTAAGGAGGCAAATTTGCGTTTGCGTGAAATGACGACGGCGACGGCGGCGGCTTTGGACGGTATCGGTATTTCGTCGGAACAAGTTCAAAAAGATTTGCAGACCGGAACCAAAACAACGTTCGATGTTATACAAGACGTTTCCGCAAAATTGGCAGAATTGCCGGATAATGCGGCAACGGTCGGAGCTGCAATTGCAGATATATTCGGGGGGCCCGGAGAGGACGCCGGATTGCAGTATTTGCGCACGTTGAAAGATATTTCGACAAACATGGACGAAGTAAAAGGGAAAGCCGGATTGTTAGGACAATTGCAAGAGGAACAATTGCAAAGCCAAATTGAGTTGCAAAACGCATTATCCGGGTTGTTTGATGCAACCGGAGGGAATTTTGAAACGTTGACAACGCATGCAAAAGTTTTCGTAAATCAAGGTTTAACAGCAATAATAAAAGGGGTCATTGATATAATCAATTACTTTATTGAGTTGTACAATGAAAGTGTTTTGATACGTGCCATTTGGAACGGTATAGTTGCCGGATTTAAAACCACATTTGACACGTTGGGAAATTTGTTTGGATTCTTTATTGATATTGTCAAAGCAACCGGAACCGCATTAAAGGGAGCGTTTACGTTGGATTTTGACGACGTTAAAAAAGGGTTGTCAGATTATGCAGCCGCATACGGAAATTTGGTAAAAGCACAAGTAAAGGACATTACCCAAAATTTCAAAGAGGGGTTGGATGATATGCAAAAGAAAATAAAGCCGATAACAATCCCCGTTTCCGTAGGAGATACGCCAAAAGAACCGACCGGGAACAAACCCGTAACAACACAGAACCCAACCGTAACGCCGAGGGGTAAAAGCGATGCGGAAAAGGCAGCAGAACAGCAAGCAAAAAAAATTGAGGCGGCATATAAAAAGAATTTGGAAGCAACCCGAAAATTGCAGGATGCACAATTGCAGTTGGAAACCGACGAATGGGCAAAGCGTCGCCAACAAACGCAATATCAGTATTCCCGCCAAATTGAGGATTTACAACACCAATTGCAGACCGAAAAGGATTTGAACGAAACCGGACGCCAAGCGATAAACGCCACAATTACGGCGTTGGAACAGCAACAAACCGAGGCATTATTGAAAATCGAACAAGACCGACAATTGCAGGAATTGGCGTTGCAGAAAGAAAGCATTGAATTACGTTTGCAAGCAGTCAAAGAGGGAAGCGAGCAGGAAAGACAATTGCGGATGCAGTTGTTGGAAAACGAAAGACAAACCGCATTATTACAGAACCAACAGAAACCGACCGGGCAACAGCAAGACGCCGGGGCGATTAATGCAAGTTTTGACGCAAAGGGAGCCGGAATTGCGGACGAATATTTGCAAGCGCAATTACAGATATTCGACCAACAACAAGCGTTGGCACAATCGGAGTTTGATTTGTTGAGAAATTCAGAAGCCCGGAAAACTCAATTCCGTTTGCAAGCAGAAAAGGAACGTTTGCAAAAGGTTTTAGAATTAAATCAGCAAGCCGCCAATAAATTGTCTGATGTTGAGGTACAAACAATTCAAAACACTATTAAAAAAATAGACCAAGAAATTGAGCAATCCAAAGGGGAGGAACGAGGAACAGACATTTACGGTTTGTTTGGGCTTAATTTGGACGACGACCAAAAAGAGGCAATTAATACGTCTATGCAATACGCATTGGATGCGTTAAATACATTCACGGCGGCACGTGTTGCCGCAGCAGATGCAGCCGTTGAGCAAGCGGATAAAGAGGTTTCCGCCGCACAATCGGCGTTGGATGCAGAATTGGAAGCAAGGGCAAACGGGTACGCCAATAATGTTGTACAAGCGCAAAAGGAGTTGGATTTGGCAAAGAAAAACCAAGAAAAAGCGTTGAAAGAACAACAGAAAGCGCAAAAACAGCAGGCAGCAATACAAACATTGCAGCAAATCGGAAACATGGTAACAGCAACGGCGTTGATATGGTCGCAATTAGGTTTCCCGTTTGCAATACCTGCAATTGCCGTAATGTGGGCGAGTTTTGCAGCGTCTAAAATCAAGGCGGCGCAATTGGCAAAACAGACCGGAGGAACCGGAGGAACGGAAACATACGGCGACGGTACCGTTGAACTTTTGGAGGGCGGTTCGCACCAAAGCGGAAATGATATTGATTTAGGAACGAAACCGGACGGAACCCGCCGACGTGCCGAGGGAGGCGAATTTTTCGCCGTGATAAATAAACGAAGTTCACGCCGTTTCAGAAAGATAATACCGGACGTTATCAATTCGCTAAACAATGGTACGTTTGCACATAAGTATTTAAAATCCTATTCAGACGGCGACGGTTTGACGTTAAACGTTACCGGACAAAGCCCGGATTTACGCAATTTGTCGGATGATGTAAGGGAAATTAAGGAACAGAACCGACGACGGGTTTACGTGGATGGCGACGGAAATACGATTGAAAGTTACAAGAATTTGAAACGTAAAATAAAAAGACTATGACACCAAAATATAGATTCTTTTTGCAGATAGGGGAGGACGGAACCAAACAAACCGTCCGCCCCAATTATAAGGATGATTTAACGTTGGATTATGAGTTGGAAACAAATCAAAGGTTTTACCGGGCTAAATTGTCCGGTAAAATAAACTTTGTCCGTGCTGATTACGATATTATCAATGACGCCCCGTTTGATTCTGAATTTTTCCTATATATCGAAAAAAGCGATGATTGGGGACAAACATACAATCAATACTATAAAGCAAAGTTTATGAAAACGGATTGTACGTTTAATGATGATGATAAATTGGTTACGGTACAGCCGGAAACAATAGACCAATACAACGACGTTTTGGCAGGATTGGAAAAGGAATACAATTTAATTGAGTTGACCCCACAAATCGAATTTCTTACAATAAGAAAACGCCCATTGATTCAAATATACTCCCCCGGAGATAGTATTGTTTCGTGCTTTTTGGGCGGCACGAATTGGGAACAAGACGCAAACGTCACGACCGACCAAAAAGCATTAATTGGGACGTATCATTTTGCATTGTGCAATATTTTGAAAGAAATATATATTACGCCAAATAATGGTTCCCCAGCGATAATAAGCGGATTATATACCGGGCGAATGGTTACGGGTTCAAGTGTGGACACTTTCCAGGGAAAATTATACCCGGAATTAAACGTAAATTATTATATCTATATTGCGCAAAAAAGAGTTGGCGGGTTACCGATTGGGGCTGTTGCAGTCGAGATACGCAAACAATCCGATGACACGGCGATGTTTCGTTATACAAAGACTTCAACGTCTCCTTTTGATACATTGGAATTTGATTTAACCGCTGTTGAGGGTTCCGGCGCAAAGGGTAAAATGCACGCCTCTATGAAAAGTTATAATATATATGCCCGTTATTTGCTTGATGTTGAGAAAATCGATAATTTAAATACATACCCGTTACCGTCAGAGGACATTGTAGATAATAATAGAAATTACCGCCGGGTAATTGGTTACGCAATCGACGTGGCGTTTATATCTAATAATTTTTCAGATACGCCGACCGAGTGGGGATTAGCCGACAACGGAAAGTATTTTGCGCCGCCTTATTCAATATATGGGAAAAAGTTTTATCCAATTGCCCGGTCAACGTGGCGTTATGCGTCGTTATGGTTTGGATTTTATTTGTTTGATTGGATATTAGAGGAAAATGCCCGAAAAGCATATACTTTGCGTGATGCGTTTACATTGTCGTCATGTATCAATGTGCTATTAAAAGAATTTGCGCCCGGAATAACGCATGAAGCGACGCCGGAATACAGCCAATTTCTTTATAACACAAACAATCCTATTTCCGGGCAGTCATTTAAGTTGCTAATAAGTCAGAAAAGTAATATCATTAATGGCGAATATAAAACCCCGGCGCAAAAAGCCCCGATTGCATTACAACAGATTATGACGATGTTACGGGATATTTACAAATGTTATTGGTATATTGAGGACGGAAAATTTAAAATTGAACAGGTAAGTTGGTTTAGAAATGGCGGTTCGTATGGATATAACCCGATTATTGATTATGATTTAACACAATTAGAAAACGTTAGGAACGGCAAAAAAATAACTTTTGCAACGTCTGAATATTCATTTGACAAAGTAGAAATGCCGGAACGTTATCAATTTGAGTGGATGGATGATGTAACAACACCATTTGAGGGTTTACCAATAGAAATTATGTCAAAATATGTAACAGCCGGGAAAATTGAAGAAATTAACATATCAAATTTTACGTCTGACATAGATTTGATGTTGTTAAACACCGGTGCAATTAGTTCCGATGGATTCGCATTGTTTGCAGCAGTTACGCCGTCCGGCGGCGGACAATTGGAATTGCCTTTCACAAAACAAACCGTTGATGGCGTAGAATATTTTTTGCAAAATGGATATTTAGCGTTTATCAATATACAACCGACATATTGGGTTTATGATATGCCCGCACGGAATTTCAAAATAAATAATTCCCCAGATTATGCTATGGGAGGATTGGAACGTAAAAAGAAACAAACATTGAATTTCCCGGCAGGAACCACAGACCCAAACCCGATGCAGTTAGTTAAAACGTATATCGGTAACGGTCAAGTTGATAAAATTTCAGTAAATTTGTGTAGTCGAAACATTAAAGCAACGTTGAAATATGATACAGAATAACAATATAAGCGTATTACCGTGGTACACGTCAATAAACGAACAGAACCACAGAAAAAGTTACGCATACGGCGCAATTTACCCGTTGTTTGCCCCGGCTGATAGATTGTTGCCGTTTCAGATAATCAGAAACACACGGGCAAATAATGTATCGTCGGTTATATTGTACGATAAAACCGGAAAACAAGTTGCAAACATAACAACGTATATGAAAGAAACCGGATTGCAGGTTGTCCGGTTTCAAACGTTGGGTTATGATGTTATATTGTACCCGTCAATATTACCCATGCCATTAAATCAGTTGGACGGAATATATTATATGACGTTATCGGATGGTTTGCAAACGTGGTATTCTGAAATGTTCACGGTCGTACAAGACGTTTCCGGTTACTTAAAAATACAATGGTGGGATATTGAAAATTTGGTATTTGACGCCGGGCAAATAGTATATAAAAACCCGGATTTCAAAAATACGTTGTACCTTTGTACAGAGTTGGGAAAACCGGATTATGAATTTGAAGAGGATGGCGAAGAACGGGACGGGTATTTTTTCCCGGAAAAACAAATATCAGTCAAAACGTTTAAATGTACGATATTGGCACCGGAGTTCCTTTGCGACGTTATGCGTTTTATCCGTATGGCTGATTATATTCATATAACGGATAAATACGGCAGGGAATACGATTGCGACACGTTTTTAATTACCCCGAAATGGCAAACGCAGGGGGATTTGGCGAGCGTGGAAATTGAGTTTAAAACAAATACCGTCGTGAAGAAAATAGGGCGTGGGTATATTATCAGTAATAAGGGAGATTTTAACGACGATTTCAATAATGATTTCAACAACAATTAAATTAATTAGATTATGGGAAATTATGCACAATTAAAACAAGCGGTTGCCGACGTGATTAAATCAAATGGGAACCAAGAAATTACCGGGGCAATATTGCAAAATGCTTTATTATCTATTATTGCAACGGTCGGAAGTAATGCGACATTTGCCGGGATTGCAATACCGTCAACAAATCCCGGTACACCCGACCAAAATGTTTTTTGGATTGCTTCAATAAATGGTACTTATAGTAATTTTAATGCAATAGAAGTAAATGATGAAGTTGTAATATTTACTAATAAAACTGGTAGTTGGGTAAAGCAAAGTACGGGTATAGCAGTATCGCAATCTTTAAAAGATATAGAAAAAAAGGCAGCAATTGCAATTGATTTTAATACGGATTTAAAAACAACAAGATTACAAGTTGCAAAATCAAATAGAAGAACCGGGAAAATATTAAGTTATAGAAATAATAAAACCGGAGAGTTAACAACGGAAATGTATTTAGGTACATCAATGGATGATGCATATTGGCAAGATAGTTTATATTGGGCAAGTATTTTCCCGTCAACTAAATTGCCATTTATTAATATTAGTTTTGTAACTAATTCAACATATAATTCACCTAATAGAGCAAAAAATGCACTACCAAATACTTATTATAAGAGAGAGGGATTAATCTTTTCTTATAAGGATGATACGGGTATTTATAGAAGTTATTTGTATTTAGGTCAAATTAGCGGAATCGAATCATATATACCTATTGATAACTATTGCTTTGAAACATTATCATACAGCACTAATGTATCGAATACAAGACTACAAGTTAGTCAAATAGCACGTAAACAAGGATTTACAATAACTTATAATGACGGGATTAATCAAGTTATAGAAACATATAAAGGTACAACGTTTGATGATTCCAATTGGATAAAAAATTCTAATTGGGAAAGAATATTGACATATAAAGACTTTAATGAAATATTAGAATTAAATTATAATATTTATGATACTATTACGCAATCATCAATTAACAAAGTCTATAATGGGTTATTATATGAAAAGAAGACAATAGATAATAGTGGAAATGTTATAAATGGTAATGGTGTAGTAATAGAAGCAATTGAAATACCTAAGAATAAAGGATTTATATATACAAATTCCTATTCGTTGTTTTTCTATACCGGCACTAAAGATAATTTGGTTTTTTTGAGTAAAATTACATCGATTACCGGAAACGGTGTTGATATTAGAAAAAAAGAAATCCCCAAAGATGCCACATTTGTTAAAGGTTGGAATAACAAAGAACGTCAATTTTATTATATTGGGTTTGAGGAAAATTTTATACCTATACAATTTGGAATTACTGAAATTCCTAATATTGATTATGATAAAAATATTATAATTAATAATATAATAGCAGGTTATAATAATGTTAATGGTTCATATCAAAGTAATGCATCATATAAAACAACGCAATTTATTCCAATAGATACAAACGTTAAGTCTATATTTACCAATGCATTTAGTATAGGAACTTATAATGAATTAGGCGAATGGATAGGATATATTGGAGGACAATTAAACACATTTAGGGAAGTAAAAATAAATAATACGCCGAGTTATATTGTATTAAATTTTCAGAATACAACATTATTTCCATTTGCTTCGGTTAATTACTTTCCGTGTAAAGTTGAAGAAATAAAAGAATCATTGTTGAATATAAATACTATTATAAGATTATCTTATGAAGGAAAGAAGTTTACATCATACGGAGATTCTATTGTTGAATTAATGTCATGGCAAAAATATGTATGGAAATTTTTAAGAATGGCAGACCACTACAATAGGGGTATAGGAGGGTCAAAGATAACTGATGTAAATCCAAAAAATAAGAAAGTGGATGAGAATGGTTATTATAACGCCTCAAAGCCCGATAGCGGTACAATTACAATATCTGATTATATGTGCGGAGATGGAAGAATTAATACAATACCGTTAGATACGGATATTTTATGTGTTTATGCAGGTGCAAATGATATTACGGCGAGTGTTGAGATTGGTACTTTAGAAGATGGCGATGAATCTCATTTTATGTATGCTTATGGTTTGATGATACGAAAATTGGTTGCAAGATTGCCAAATGCTAAAATATTTTTATGCACACCACATAATTTTTATAATAGTTATAATAATGCGGATTATCCTTATAAAAATAGAATAGAACTTACTATATTAGATTATTGTAAGGTTATTAAAGATGTGGCAGCTATATACGGATTGCCAGTAATAGATGTTAATGCTTTAAGTAGAATTTCAACACTAAATATAAAAGAATATTTAATTGACCAAGTTCATCCAAATAATAAAGGTGGAAGATTAATTGCAAATGTTGTAATAAATGAAATGTTGAGATATGCGCAGTTTTATTTAGATGAACCATATATCGAAGATGTATTGCATTAAATTATGGAAAGAATTTTTAATTGGGAACAATGGCGTATTATTGCCATTTCCACGGTTAGCCCGTTATTTGGGTATTTAACCCCGACAAAGGGTTTTGTTTATGCGTTAGTAGTAATGTTTGCGTTCAATATTTGGGCGGGTATGAGGGCGGACGGCGTGGCGATTGTGCGATGCAAAAACTTTTCGTTCCGGAAGTTTAAAAACGCATTGTGCGAATTTCTGTTGTATCTGTTTATCGTGGAGGCGATTTTTGTAATAATGAAAAATTGCGACGATGAAAATGCGGCGGTTATCGTGGTAAAATCACTAACATACGTGTTTATGTATGTGTATTTGCAAAATGCGTTCCGGAATCTGATTATTGCGTACCCCCGGGAATTGGCATTGCGTATTATTTACCATGTTATCCGTTTGGAGTTTACAAGGGCTTTACCGTCGCATTTGCAACCGATAATTGACAGATTGGAAAAAGAATTTGGGGACGACCCCGACAAAAACAATAAAAAGAAAAAAGATGGATAAACAAAGTAATATGTTTAACCCGGTGCGGAGCAATCCGCACCACAAAATTTTATTATTATGGCAGGAATGAAACAATTATCAGCGGGCAGCAGCCAAATTTTAATGATGATGTTCCGGGACAAAAACAACGCCCCAATTAAGGCGGATTCCGTACACGTCAAAGGTTCGATTTTTACCGGAAGCGGTAAGCCGTTTGAATTTGAGGTAAACAAAGGGGTTTGCACCAATTGTAAGATTCAGAACGATATGTTGTTGTTTAATATCGTTCCGCTTTTGGGTTTGGGGCAAATGCAGGTTTATACGCAAACTTTTTTGGGCGATGCAAAAGCAATAACCGGAACATACATTTCAGAGAACCAACAGAAATTAGGCGTTGAAGTGGTTCAGAAAGGTACATTCCTTTCAGATAGACAGGGCGCAATGTGGGTTGATGTATATTTGCCAATAGAAATTAATGATGCAGCACAAATTCCGTGGGTTCCGGCAGGAGCGGACGAACAATGGATTAAAGATTATTTGGATAAGTATGTAAAAACCCCGGCGTTTGCCGCAACGCTGGCGGCATTGGGCGGGGCAAGCAAAAACCTTTCAAATGTTGATGCAAAAGACTTTGAGAAAAAAGCAAAGGACGGTAATTTTGCTCAGAATGATTTAGCGGACGTAGATTTGGCAAAACTCAAAGAAAAAGGTTTGGCGGCAGGATTGGCAGACGCAAAGAACCCAATAAGCCCAACAGAGTTTGACCGTATGATTAAGCAAAATGCGGCTTTTATTGCATTGTCTAAAACAGCGCACCCGGCAACAGCAGGAAAGACAAACGAGCAGATTAAGGCGTTATTCTATGCCAACCGCCAAGAGGTACAAAAGGGGGTAAATCTGAATACAGACCCGTACAACAAAAGTACAACTTTGTTGTTGGTTTATCAGATGAGCAACAACCAAACAATTCAACAGACATTGCCGCCCGTATCGGATAACCGAATTATCATTTTGGAACTTATACAAGAACCGGGGGCAGCCAATTACAAGGCAATAATTAGCCCGGCAGCCGGAGAAAGTATTGATGGGGCAAATACACCAATAACCGTTACAAGCAATGGGATTGCAGGTATTTTTTTGCCTATTCAGAACGAAAATACGTGGGATTTTATTCCGTGGTATAAAACTATTGATAGCAGCCTAACAACAAGCGATGAGCAGGGAAATATTGTGTTGCAGACAAAGAATTTACGATTTAAAAAACCTTTCTTTATTGAATACGATAGTGATACAGACGAAGCAAATGTAAATTTGGGAAATGTTCCATTTTTGTTTAATGATAAAATAGCAAAAAAATCATTTAAAGCAACAGAGGTCGGAAGTATGGATGGAACGGTTCGTATTTCGCAAATGGGAAACGGACAAACACCCGATGGAGACCCGATTTTCAAGGCTGATTTATCCGTTGTTCCGGGAAAAGATGCAGAGGGAATATTGGCAATGTTAGGTAATGATGAATTGGTAAATTCTAAATATGCAAAATCCCGTTTGTGGTTTTCTGATTTGAAAGTTAAGGGCGGTATGTCAGTATATCAAGATATGAAAAAGAAATCTTTTGTTATACAAGATATTGACCCACAAGACGACCCAAATATTTCCGGAGGAACAACCTTTTTAATTGGCTTGTATATTGAGCCAACGCAATATGGGGATAACAGAATTACGCAGGACGGTTGGGTTAGACTTGAATTTGCTGACGATAACGACCAAACGTTATTAGATGTAAACGGCAACCCTATGGCGGTTCAGATTGACTATAAAGCAGGCGACAAACAACGCAAAGAATTGTATTTGGGAGAGTGTCAAGCAAAGGCATTTACTGATGTTCATTTGCGTATAGAAACCAATTTCCCGAATGAAGAATTATTGTCTATTGGGGCAAATTCATGTGTGTTGATTCAGTCAGTAGGCAAAGACTATGGAGTCGGAAAGGCATTGTTAGCATTTATGGCGTTTACCGGGTATCAAATCAAAATGAATAATAAATATTACGGTTACAACTCTTTGAACCTTTCAAGGGCTTTTGTTTTTGACGAACCGGAAATTGACGTCAATAATGATGTAATGTATTTCGGCGATAATACATATTTGTCTGTTAAAACAGCCGCAAAAGTAAGTATTTCAAACAATCAGTTGGTTGTAAAAGATAACGGAAAGGATTTACCCGTATTTTCTTTGTTTAAGAAGTACAGCCGATTTGATACCCATGTACTTAAGGGGAAAAATTATAAAGCAACGGTTAAGATTACGGATAAACAAAACTCTTTTGTTGTTGCTTTGATGAAGTACACCGGAACGGAAGCGGTCGCACCGTCCCCGGAATTACTTAGTATTAACAATGACCAACCGCAATTTAATGCAGGATGGAGCATTGCAGACAGATTGTTTATTTCGGAAGATGTAGTAAGCGGAATCCACGAGGCAACCAAAACTTTTGTTGTTCCGGCTGATGCAGTAGAATTTGCGGTTATTATATATCCTACTGAATCACAAACGCCAACCGATATGGTACTGAATGATTTTGAGGGGGATATAACCCCGTGGTTTAATCGAATGGTAGTAACAGATAGTTCGCATATTTCGGAAAAATATTTGGAATATCAGAAAGACTATGCAAAATTTGTTGTTATGACCCCGGCAGGCGATGCAAGTTACCGATATACGTACAACAAGACCGCAGGAAATATACCTTTGGGCATTAAAAAGGGTTTGGCTTTGGTTAGCAATAATAACGCATGGGCAGACCCCGGAGCGTCAGACCCTAACAAAGTTCAAGGAGATTTATTGGCAGAGGCGGACGGAATTATAACAATTCAGTATTCCGGGCAGGCATACAACGAAACAAGCACAATGAATGAGGCAAATTTTTGGGCTGTAAAGGTTGCGCCGGATGGTTCATTAACGGAAGTTCCAAACAGCCGATATTCAACAACCATTGAAGCAAACAGAAAGATTGCCAAGAACATTAAGTCTAAAAGTATATCATTCCCAATTCAGCAGGGCGAGTCAGTTAGATTTTTGGCTAATTCAAATATTGATGATGGCTTTTATCTGCAAAGCGGAACAGACGGAAAACCTTTGTTTGAGGTTATTGTAAACTTCAAAGAAATGGTAGGTATGCCGTTTATACCGGATGAGTTAGAAAAGGGGGCAACAGAATTTTATGAATAATAACCGGGGCGAAAAGCCCCATAAAACAAAATAAAAATGGATAAGATAATTATATTAGATGCCGGACACGGCGTGGATTGCGCCGGAAAACGTTCCCCCATTTGGGGCGACGGTTCCCAATTGTTAGAATGGGAGTTTAACCGTGATATTGTACGCCGTATTGCGGCGATGTTGAAAGCGGAGGGAATAAAGTTTGAAATTTTGGTACCGGAGGACAACGACGTATCATTATCGGAACGTTGCCGCCGTGCTAACGTGATATATGACGATTGCGGGCAGAACGCCGTATTGTTCAGCATACACGGGAACGCCGGAGGCGGCACCGGATGGGAATGTTATACAAGCGTCGGCAAAACGAAAGCCGATGAAATTGCAACCGTCCTTTGTAATGAGGCAGAAAAGGAGTTTGCCCCGGATGGTTGGAAAATGCGTTTCGACCATTGCGACGGCGACCCGGACAAAGAAAGCCAATTTTATATTCTGAAACATACGGTTTGCCCGGCGGTATTATCTGAAAATTTCTTTTTTGATAATGAAAAGGATTGCCGTTTTATGATGAGCGACGACGGAAAAGAAAGGATTGCAAAGGTACATTTTGAAGCAATAAAGAAAATTGTATGAAAAAGTATTTGATTTGGGCGGCAATCATTTTGGCGGTTGCCGCCGCCTTTTGGGTGCAACACGTCAAAATAAAGAGGTTGACCGAGGAACGGGACAGATACCGGAGCAATACCGAAATACTATTGCAGGACGTCCGCACGTATCAAACAAAGGATAGTTTGAACGCCGCAAAGGTTGGGAATTTGGAGTTGAAATTATCCGAATACAAAAAATACCGGGCGGACGATGCGGCGTTAATCAAATCGTTGCAGACAAAGAACCGGGATTTGCAAAGGGTTACGACGGCACAAATGAAAACGATTAACGAATTACGGGCGAACGTCCGGGATAGTATTGTATATTTGCCCGGCGATACGGTTACGACCGTATTACGTTGTATTGAGTATTCCGACAAATGGGTTGACCTTGACGGATGTATTATAAATAATACGTTTTCGGGCAAAATTATAACACGGGATAGCCTTTTAATAACGGAAAGTGTGCAATATAAGCGTTGGTTAGGTTTTTTATGGAAAACAAAACGGATAAAAAACCGTGAATTTGATATTGTTTCAAAAAAACCAAATTCAAAAATTACCGGGTTTGAAGTTATAACCATAGAAAAATAACTATCTTTGCAAAAACGGGGATAGTTCGGAGTAGCTACCGAATGAAAAAAGATGCAACCACTTTTCCCCGTTTCTCTTTTGGTTGCTTACTTAAATGGTTGTATAATGGAAATATGGAAAGATGTACCAGGATATGTAGGGTTATATAAAGTGAGTAATTACGGGCGTGTAAAATCTATTAAGAAACAATTAGTTTTGAAAATATGTGGTTCCGGGAATAGATATAAAACCGTTGCTTTATGTAATGGGATGCGCAAAACGTTTCGATTACATAGATTAGTTGCGGCGGCTTTCATTCCGAACCCGGAAAATAAACCATGTATCGACCATATCGACGGCAACCGAGCCAATAACCATGCCGACAACTTGCGTTGGGTTACATATTTGGAAAACAACAACAATCCTATTACAAAAAAACGATTGAGCGAAAACAGCGCTAAAAATATGCAAGGTAAAGAGGGCGTATTGCATCCAAATTCAAAACCCGTTAAGATGATGAAAAACGGAATTTGCCTCAAAACATATCAATCTATCCATTTAGCCAAAAAAGATGGGTTTAACGATACATTGATAATTCGATGTTGTAAAGGGCGTATGAAAAAACATAAGGGTTATAATTGGGAATATATACAATAGACATAACAAGGGGGTGTAACAAGACGTTGTAACCCCTTTTTCTATTGAGCTATTTTTAGCCCGTTTCCGAGCATTTTATTTCAAAGTGGGTAATTTATATGTCCCGCTTGCAAAAGTCGCTTAAATCGAAAATTCCAAGAAAATAACTCTTTTGGAACCAAAAACGGAATCTTTTATAGGAAAACACGAAAATAAAAGAAAATTCTTTTGGTAGTTAAAATAAAATGCCTTATATTTGTGCCATGTTAATAAAACGACCGGGCGTTTTCCCGGCAACAAAAAGAGCGATACAATGAAGCCCGAAGATATTTACAACGGTTTTGAATATACAACAAAAGAAATTAACCGTACTTTCAAAATCAAAGTAAACGGCTTGTTCAACGGCAAAAAGATTAACACGTTGGTTGGCGTTTCCGGTTTGATTAAGTTAGTAGGCGTTGAAATGGCGAACAAATTATTGCGCCGTGCTTTCCGTTGTGTCAAAGACGCCGAACATTGTAAGTTGCGCCGGGGTTTAAAAATATCCTTTTATTATTAATAATCCGACCGTTCGGAGTTCCCGGAGGGATACCGGGAAATTGAGGACTGTTTTAACCAATTGCCGGGGGAACCATACCCGACCATTGCAATAAACGACGTCGGTAACGACGACCGAATGATTGAATTTTATGTTACCGGAAAACAATACGACGTTTACCACGTCGCATTTAAGGGGTTTACAAAGGATTAAGATATGGAAAGCGTAATTATTGAGGAAATGCGGGCGTTCTTACGATTGGATTTGCCCGACCGACAAAGACAATATTTAACCGATACAATCGCCGCCGCAAAACGTGTTGAGGTCGTAAAAGCGGCGGACGTATTCGACGAACGGGAAATTGAATTGATACGCCGGACGGTTCGCCCGGTAGTCAAAGAGTGTTATAAAAATGCGCATTTGCTGACGTTGTAATTTCCCGACCGGGTGCAATACGTTGAGGGCAAAACGAACGTATTTATACCAATCGACCACGCATTTAACCGGGTCGGGAACAAATATATTGACATTACGTTTGAGTTCGCATTGGGGTTAGACCCAACGCAATACGAATATGTGGCGTTTGGGGAATATCCGGCGGGCGTTATTGAGGAAATAGCCGACCAAACGGGATATTATGGCGATATATACCGATTTTGTTATTATGCGGCGCAAATGGCGTTGGAAAAGATGAACCCCCGGACGTAACAGATACGCCGGGGGTTCGGTACGCAGTAACCGAGAGCGATTTTTGGTAATGCGGTATTGCAAAGGTAGGTTAAAAATCGGATATTTCACGCACCCGGCAAAAATGATTTCGCAAAACAAAGATTATATTTTTGGTAATTAAAAAAATCTTTCTATCTTTGCAGAACAAAAGATTAACAGCCTACCCGGAGGGATACCGGGAAATGATATGAAAATAAAAGAAAGTGAGCAATTAAAGATGTTGGCGACCGAAAGCGGGAAAACAGCCAACCAAGTATCCGAAACAATCGTTACGGAGTTAATCAACAAACAGATTATCGAGAACATAAGCGACAATTTGGGGTTCCCGGTCGCCGATTGTTACGAACGGGATGTTACCGTTGTGGAAATGGTGGACGTTATCCGGGCAATTGGTATTTACCCGGTTCGTTCCGTCCATTTGGACGCCCTGTTGGAATGTGTATTGATTGGCGACGATGATTGCCCGGAGTGTGGCGGGGAAATGGAGGTTACAGACGGCGAGTATAGACGTACCGGAGGCGACGGATATTTGACCCCGCCGGAATATAGCCCGATTTGGGAGGAAAAAACGTGCCGCAATTGCGGATACAAAGAGAGCAACGAACCAAGTTATTAACAAAAAAATTTAAGTTATGGCATTGAGATTAAGAGTAAACGAAGCAATCGCCCGTTCCGAGGCGAACGGGAAAAAGGTTTTGAAAAAAGACATTGCCGCCCGTCTTTTTGAGGGTACAAGCGAGAGCGCACAACAGGTAAATATGACGAATTTATGTAACGGCACGACCAAACGGATTGTCCCGGAATGGGTCGTTATTCTTTGCGAAATGTTGGATTGTACGGCGGATTACCTGTTTGGCATGGAGGGCGGAAACAATGAAAAGTAAGTTTATCGAATGGTTGGAAGCCGCCGCCGAAACCATGTTTTCCGGGTTGTTTCAAGCGAAAGCCCTAATTGTTACGTTTGGCGCATTGGGGTTATGTTGTTTGATTGGCGCATTTTGGAACCCGTGGCAATTGTTATTTGCGGCAATGTGCGCCGCAATGGTATTATGTGGAATTCAGAATATAAAAAGTACAAGTAATGAGAGCAAAGAGCGATAAACCGGGCGACCCGGTAAAAGAGGTTGCGGGAACCGTCGGCAATGTTGCCCCGGATATGTTCCCGGAGATTAACGAGGAACAACAAACAATTATTCCCCCGTTCGTTGATGTTCAACCGGAACAACCAACCGGAGTGTTTGAGATAATACCGGGCATGACGGTTGAGGAAATGACGGCAATGTTTTTCGACGAAAAAACATTGATTGAACCCCCGTATAAGGTTTGGCAGTTAAACAGCAAGGGACACCGATATTATTACCGATATGACGACGCCGGGAACCCGGAGTTTTTCCCGTCGGTTACAACTATATTGTCCCAAACATTACCCAAAGCCCCGCACCTTATAAATTGGATTGCGAACAAAGGCATTGAGGAAGCCGAGCGATACAAAGGCGAACGGGCGGCGTATGGAACGTTTATGCACGCCGCATTTGAGGAATTATTGATTAACCGAGCGTATGATTTGGACGGGCTAAAAGGCAAACTAAAAGAATACATTGAGGTTTACCGATTGCCGGACGACTTTATTTATTACGCCGACGATTTGAAAAAGGACGTATTGGCGTTTGCGCAATTCGTATTGGATTATGATGTACGACCGTTAGCCGTTGAAATTGCGTTGGTACACCCGTATTACAAGTACGCCGGAATGATTGATTGCCCGTGTACCATGCGGGCAAAGATTGGAAGCGACGACCGGATTAACGCAATTGTCGATTTCAAAAGCAGGCGCAAAGGCTTTTACGAGGAAAGCGAAATACAATTGGGGATGTACCGGGATATGTGGAATGTCAATTTTGAGCAATTCCCCGTTACCCGTATTTTCAATTTCAGCCCGAAAGATTGGCGCAAAAAACCGTCGTACAATCTGAAAGAGCAAACCGAAAGCCCCAATATACGCAAAATCCCCTATCTGTTGGAGATTGCCGCCATTGAGGACGAAAAGCGGGATAATACATTTACGGCGGTTTCCGGGGAAATATCATTGGATAACGAACCGGATTTGACAAACAATATTGTTTCGCTGACGTTGGCGGAACTTGTTAAAAGCAAAGCCCCGGCGGAAAAGAAAAAGCCGGAACCGGAAAAAGCCGTTACCGTTGAGGATTTGAAGAAAGACCCGGAACCCGAACCACAGCCGGAACAGAATGTTATCAGTTGCGAAAAGTTTATTGATTTGATAAACAACGACGACGACAATTATTCATTATGCCAAACAACAGATATTGGGAACACATACGGCGTAAAATTGGTTGACGAGGGCTTTAATTTAGACCAATACAGATGGTACAGCATAGCAACCAATATTTATAAATGTTCTGACGGGTTTGTTAAAGTGACCGGAGCGTTTCAAAGTTTTTCAGAAATGCAGGGTTGGTCGGATATAGACGTACATTCAGAGGCGGAAAAATTGCAGGGAAAAGAATTGCAAGCGTTTGAATTGAGAATGAAAGCGTATGAAATAGAAAATGCCACGGAACAACAGCCGGAACCCGAACCACAACCGGAACCGGAGGAAAAGAAAACCGCAAAACGTACAATTACACCAAAAAAAGAAAAAGTGGCTAAAATCGAAGAAAAACAGCCTAAAAAGCCGGAACCCGTGACAAAGAAAGATTTGTTGAATACTGAAATTGATATTTGATTATGAAAGGACGTATAAACATAAACAGACCAACCACCGGCATACAACGTGTTGTTTTGCCACGTGTGGGGTTTATCAAAGTAGGGTACAAGGAAAAGGCGGCAAACGGCAAAGAATACCCAAAAAGCGTTAATTATTTTATACCAACCGGAAAGTATGCAGGATTGTTTACGAAAGCATACGGCGAGAAACCGCAAACAATACAGATTGTTTTCCCGGACGACGCCCCGGAAAAGGTTTGCAATGAAATGTACGAATACCGGGACGACGACGGGCGACGCATAGCATACGGCGACGGGGAAACGTTCTTTGTATGGAACGGAAAACAATATTGTCAATATAGTACAAAGGATTATCCCGATTTAATGGCAGGCGTTGCGCAAAAACATCCAAACCGGGCTGTTAAGAATGGCGGCGACGGATGGATTGTAACGTTAACCGTAACTTTTATTGTTCCGTTGGTTCGTGGCGTTGGCGGGGTATGGCAATTCACGACAAAGGGTACGGCGTCAACAATACCCAATATCCGTGATACATTCGACGCCATATTGGAAGAAAAGAAGTTTGTCAAAGGAATTATCTTTGATATGAACGTACAATTTGCAGTTTCTCAAAAGCCCGGCGACCGTTCCCGTTATCCGGTTGTTACGATTGTTCCAAACGAAAGTGAGGGAAATTTGTTTGCGGTAAAAGAAGCATTTAAGCCCGTACAGTTGTTGGAATAAAAAAAAAGTATTATATTTGTGGCGTAAAACAATCGACCGTTACCGATTGAAAGATATTTGCTAATTAGCTACAAAGCCCCTTTTAGATGTGTAACGGCTCTAATTGGGGCTTTTCTTTTTTAATTATGACTTACAATATTTTGATTGACCAAAGATTCGCCGTTGCAAATGAACTGACTATTGTTCAAACAACAACGCTTGCAGCGTGTATGACATTGCCAACGTGGACTAATACAATTACGGTTGATGGCATTGTTTGGTATCAATATTCAGAAACAAAAATGGTAGATGATTTTCCGTTGCTTTTTTCAATCCCTAAAAGAGTTTACAAAAACATTAAAGAACTTGCAGACAGAGGATTTATTGAGTTGAGTTCTTTTGGGAAAACAAAGTATCTAAGATTTACAGAAAAATGTAAAACATGGAACAGAAGCGAAACGGACTTTAATCAGTCCGAAAACGGACTACAAGACTATAATATTAATATACAGCAGTCCGAAAACGGACTAAACAACAGTCCGAAAACGGACTTTAATCAGTCCGAAAACGGACTACAAGACTATAATATTAATAATAATAATATTAATAATACTATGAAGAAAGAGGCTAAAGCCTCAAAAGAAAATCCAAACGGATTTTCACAAGACAATTTTTCAAACGAAGAAAAAACAGTTAAAGCAAGTATTGTTTATGGGTTTACCCCGGAATTGTTGGACGTCAGAAAACAAGTAATTGATAAAGTTGATAATTACTTTGCAAAACTTGTATTCCCATTTGATAGCGATGAATTTAAACGGAACTTTTATATTTTGATGTGTCAACCGAAATGGAGAACGTCGCAAAAGAGTTTTTCAGCGATACAAGCAAACTTAAATGGTTTGAGTAAATACCCGGAAGAATTTGCGCTGATTCTGATAAAAGAAAGCATTTCAAAAGGTTGGGCGGCGTTAGAATATGATTCAACCCCCGAAAAATACGAAAAATGGGAAAAAATGAAACGTTCCGTAAAGACAGAGCAGCAAAGCAGCAAAGAAATTGCGGATATGATGAAGTATTTAAACAATGATTTTGATTGATATGGGAGCAATTGAAAAAAAAGAAAATACGGCGTTAGAAATATATAATACCAAGCCCGGAACAAAAGCCATTGAAGTACGCCGACAAATGGTGCAATTACCGGAGGTTGCCAAATCGTTATCCGGGGTCGAAAAGTACATTTTCGCCGCCTCAACGAAAATGCAAATTGCCGATATTGACGACGGCACGTTGATTGCGAAAACCGGGCAAATGTTCCGGTTTATTGCAATGGACGTCGGGTATATAATCCCGACCAATCCGGAAGATTGGGCGTACATTTGTACCCGGTTGTTGGATATACTCAAAAAATACTATTCGCAAATGACATTGGCGGATATTAAGTTGGCATTTGAGTTGGCGACAACCGGGGAATTGGACGACTATTTGCCGAAAGACAGCCAAGGCAATCCGGACAAAAAGCATTACCAACAGTTTAACGCCGATTATTTCGCAAAGATATTGAACGCATACCGCCGGAAACAAAACGGGGTTATACATAAAGCGTATAAGGCATTGCCGGAGCCGAAAAAGGAATTGACGCCGGAGGAAAAATGGTATTATCACAACCAAACCGTCGCCCGATGTAGGGAGGTATTTTTGCAATATAAATATACCGGGCGGTTTGTGTTGGGGATTACTGACGGAATATTGATTTATGATTGGTTGCGAAAGTTGGGTTTTGCCAATGAGGTTGCCGGAACCGAGGACGACCGCAAACAAGCATTTGCCCGATATATGCAACGTGTCGCCCGTGGGTTCGTCAACAAGTACGAGGCGTACCACGTCCAACGTAAGGGAACCGACGCCCCGGAGTTGGATTTTACGGCGTATGAGATAGCGAGGGACAAAGAGATTGCCCGGACGTTTGACCGAATGATTGCCGACGAATTACAGATTGATAACTATTTAGATTTTTGGAAATGAACAAAATAACGATTGATTGTATTATTGGGATTGACCCCGGAAAAACCGGGGGGATTGCCGTTTGGCGTCCGAACCATAAAACCGAGGTAATAAAAATGCCGGGCGACCTTATGGAGTTGCGGCAATGGTTTGATTATATGAAAAGTATTTGCCGCCCGTTGGTATTCGTCGAAAAGGTTCAATTGCGCCCGGACGACGTGAACGACAACCCCGGTAAGGCGTTCCGGGTTCAAAAACTGTTATCCGAGTTCGAGAAACTGAAAACGATAATTGCCATGTGCGACGTACCGTTTGTTTTGGTACACCCCCAAAAATGGCAAAATGAATTGAAATTGCGGGTTAAGGGAGAGGAAAAGCCGGAGCGCAAAAAGCGATACCAACGAGCCGCCGCCGATTATTACCCCGATGTTAAGGCGACGTTGTGGAACGCCGACGCCCTTATGATAATGCACTTTGGACGGTACATTTTGCACAACAACCCCCGTTGGGTTTTGGAGAATTTGCCCGCCCCGATGCACGACCGTTTATTTTAAGCCCCGTATTTCGATTATTTTGTTTGAATGGGTAAAAGTATGGCAGACGAAAACAAAAGCCCGCAAATCGAAAATCCGGCGAAAATAACGTTGGAAGAATTGGCGTACATGGTTAAACAGATGCGCCACAACCAACGGAGGTGCGAACGGAACCCAACGCCGGAAAAGATTGCAACCCGGACGGCATGGGAACAAAAAGTTGACGGCGTTATTGCCGTCTTAACAGATACGCAAATGAAATTATTTTGATTTTATCCCGGTACGCTTTGCGACGTATCGGGATTATTTTTTTACCCTAACACGAAAATGAAAGAAAAAAATTTTGGTAATTAAAATATTTACCGTAATTTTGTGGCATGAAATAACAACGACCGGGCGTTTTCCCGGAAAATAAAAACCGAGAGTATGGATACATTAGAAACAGCAAAACAGACAAAAACGGCTTATTTCATTGAGTACGTTTACCCAATCGACGCATACGGCAAACAGTCGTTTTATTTTCAGTTGGTACGAACCAAAGATTGTGCGATATTATACGCCAATGAAAATATAAATAATGTTTTTATAGCGTGTTGGAAAATGGATATTTCGCATAAAGACGTAACGATATGGTAACGGATGAATTGGGAGCCGTTCGCCATGCAATGACGGCAAAAGAGTTGGACGACCTGTATAAGCGTTTGGAAAACTTTATTGCCGATTGCACCCGGTCGGAGGTTGACGCCAACCGGGATGCGCTTAACAAGGTGCAAAGCATGATACACCAAAGAATGATATTAACAAACAAATAAGTAGTAACCGCCGGGGGCAACCCCGGCATAAAAAGAGCGATAAAATGATTATCAAAAAATTAGAGTTGTCGAATTTCCAAGTAATTAAGGAGTTCAACGCAGATTTTGAGGGTAATGTATATTTCATTACCGGGGACAACGAGTTAGGCAAATCAACCCTATTAAAAGCAATCGGCGCAATGTTGACCGGGAACCGGGACGCCGTGTTGAAAAATGGAGAGGACAAAGGATTTGCAAAAATGGTAGTAGGTAACGACGGCGAAAATTACGAAGTCGAATTAAAGTTTACCAAAGCCAACCCACGTGGGACGTTATCCATAAAATCACAAACAACCGGGATGCGTTCGGATAACGTTTCAATGTTGCAAAAGATTTTCGGCTACCAAGATTTTGACGCCGTGGAGTTTTCCCGTTGGAGTGAAACCGCCGAGGGACGCCGCAAACAAATTGAGGTTGTAAAGGCTTTGTTGCCGGAAAAGGTGCGCACCCGAATTGCAGAAATTGACGCCGAGGTTACGACCGTTAAGGACAAACGAAAGGACGCCAACGCCGAGGTTAAGACGTACACAACCATTTGCGCAAACGCTGAAAAGCAATTGAAACCCGGCGACGTCAAAACGTATGCCGAGAAAAAGGATATTACGGCGTTGATGGAAGAGCAAAACGAAAATGCCCGGTTGATTGAGAAAGCGAAAACGGTACGCCAAGCCCGGCAACAAAGGATTGAACAATTGGAGGCAATCCCCGGACGAATTAAAGAGGCGGAAGAAACCCGAAAAAGTAATATTAAGGCAATCGACGACAAATTAGCCGCCGAGGAAAAAGAAGTTGCCCGGATAATTGCCGAGGCAAACGCCCGGTTGGAAAAAGCCAAAGAAGATGCGAAAGCCAACAAAAAAGCCATTGAAAACGATTATAAGGAAACGTTGCAAGTTATCGTAAATGACAAATCGGAGTTTGTGAAACGTAAAGCGAATGCCGACAAATGGTTAGAGGAATACGAAGCCAATAACCCGGAACAATTAGACACGGCGGAACAACTCAAAAAAGCCGAGGAACACAACCGTATCAATGCGTTGGTTGTGGATTACATGGCAAAAAAGAAACAAAAGGAAGCCGCCGAGAAAACCGCCCGCACGTTTGAGGACAAATTAGGCGCATTGGCAAAGGAAAGGGAAACACTTATTGCAACGTCCAAATTGCCGATTGCCGGGCTTTCGTTCACGGACGACGGGTTAGAATTAAACGGCGTGCCGTTCGTTGCCGGGAAAGTGTCAGATAGTCAAATTATGGAGGTTGCCGCCAAACTGATTATCGCAAGCAATCCGACGGTTAAGGTGTTCCGCATTGCGAGGGGCGAAAGTTTAGGCGAAAAGCGTTTGCAGGCGATTATAGACATTGCAAAGGCAAACGGTTTTCAAGGCTTTATAGAGGAAGTAAAGCGGGGACAGGACGATTTAATTATTGAGGAATACAGCGAAACCGAGTAATTAACCGGGGCGTCGGTTCCCCGGCGTCCCTTAAACAAAACAATATGGAAGTTAAAGAAATGACAATTGCGGACGTGTTGAAAATGCCGTTGTTTTTTGAGAACGTGAAACGCCAATTAACGAGCCTTTGGAATGACCGGGAGAAAGCCCGTGAGGATGCGACCCGGAATAATACGAGGTTGCGGGCGCACGTTATCGACCGTATGCACAATACCGGGCATTGGGAACCGGGAAATTTCGTTATTCTTTTCGCAAAAGTTTTGGATAAGGTCGCAACCGGGTATTCGTCGAGCGAACGGGCGTTTATCCGTGCGGTTGGAATGACAGCGTTTAATGTCACAATGCAAAAGTAAATCGACGATGAGAAAGCGAGAAATAACGGCAACGGGGACGATAAATAATAACGGCGGGTTGGCAATGTACATGGGCGAATTAAACGAATTTTTCAAGGGTTGGAAAGGTTCCCGGATAATTGCCCGGTTTATTGTTGCGTCGCCCGGTTCGTCCGAGGCTTTGAAAGGCTATTATTTCAACTATGTTGTACCCACGTTCCGACACGCCATTTGGGAGACGGGCGAACGTCTGACAGAGGAACAAACCGAACGCCGATTGCGTGAGTTGTCCCCGGTTATGTATGAGCAGACCCCGGATATTAACACCGGGAAATATGAAACCCGGTTGCGGACAATTGCAGAGTTGAGCAATGCGGAATTAATAGAACATATCGAATTTTTAAAACAGCTTGCAAGTGAAGAATATTATATATATATTGCAGATCCAAATGAAATTTGATTATGGAAAATGAAATATGGAAAGAAATACCTGGATATAAAGGATTATATGAGGTTAGCAATTATGGGCAAATTAAGTCTATTGAAAGATTGGAAAAGTGCGGAAATAAAACAAGAATACGAAAAGCACGTATTTTGAAACAATCATTAAGGCGTGGTTATTTGTTTGTATCATTATGTAAAAATGGGAGAAAAGAAAATGTTGTAATACATAGAATAGTATCATTATTATTTATTCCTAACCCCAATAATATGTCGGAAGTAGACCATATCGATGGTAATAAAATTAATAATAAAGTCAGTAATTTACGATGGGTAACAGCAAAACAAAATAGCAATAATTTAAAAGCCCCAAATACGTATATTGGTAAAAAACTAAATAAAGGAGGCAAAGCAGTTTTGCAATTTGATTTATCGGGTAACTTTATAAAAGAATGGGTTACAGCAATGGAAGTTGAAAGAAGTTTAGGTTTTGGACGTAGTTCTATAAGTAATTGTTGTAATGGAGTTTTAAAAACAGCATTTGGTTTTAAATGGGAATATAAATGATATGTTTTGCAAGTGTAACGGAAAACGTAAGAATTACCCGTTGGCGGATTGGCGGATTATTCGCCACGAATACACGCCAAAGCATTACAGCCGGATAAAGTGTTTGCGTTGCGGGTGCGTTTGGATTACACGGGCAAAATATGTTGAGCAAACGCCCAACGACGACGGGCAAAAACGATTATTTAACGAATAAAAAAGTAACGAGAGTATGAAATTTGAATTAAAAGACATTTGTTTTTTCGATTGCGAAACAACAGGAGTACCCGCAAAGGGTTTGAAATGGGATGCGGATTTTAACCAATTCCCGCACGTCGTACAATTGGCGTGGGCGTTCGGCGACAAAGAACGCAGTTTTATAATTAAGCCGGACAATTACGAGATACCGCCGGAAACAACCGCAATACACGGAATAACGACCGAACGGGCAATTGCCGAGGGTGTACCGTTTGCCGAGGTTATCGACGAATTTTTGACGGATGCCGCCGCCGCACCGCTTGTATGTGCGCACAACATTTATTTCGATACGTCGATGTTGAAAGCGAACATTTTGCGTTATTGCGGCAAAGAGTATTACGACGCCAAAGCCGAGGACGCATTGCACAAGGGAAAGCGCATTGATACAATGATGAAAACTATTAAATTTGTCGGCGCATTGTATTCAAACGGGCGACCGGGAAAATATCCCAAATTAGAGGAATTATATAGTAAGTTATTCCCCGGCGAAACATTCCCGGCGCATGACGCATTAGAGGACATAAGGGCGTTGCGCCGTTGCGTCCCGGAATTGGTTAATTTGGGGATTATTGAGTTAGCGCAAAAGGAATACCCGGCGGAACAACTCAAAGTCCAATTTGAGCCGGAAAAGCCCAAAGGCGGGCGCAATATTGAGTTCCACGACCCCAACCCGGTAACGGAACCAATCGGAACCGGAACGCCCGGCGGTTCCGTCGAATAGTAAGACACGGGAATTGTTGGACGAAAACGAATTTTGATTAAAACAGTGCCGGGCGGATTCCCGGCGACAAATAATATTATAATATGAACGAAGAAATAAAAGCCGCAAACGTTATGTTAATACCAAGTGAAAAGGCGTTTGCATTGTCGAAAGTAAAGACATTAAAGGACGGCGGGTTAGACGTGCATTATGAAGTTACCGAAACAATCGGCAATGAGAGTTACACGAACAAATACCACGTCGAAAGTGCAAAGGACATACACCCGGATTTGCGGGATTGTTTCGACCGTTTGCGCCCAATCATGGGACGGATTTTTAATATTACGTCCTTTCTTTCAATGGTTGAAACGTCCGATTTCAAAGCAACCAAAAAGCAAAGCGAGTTATCACGGGATTTTGCCGACGAAATGTTGAAAAACATAGAGGTTCGGGGCGTGTCGTTTTCCGGTCAAGACGATAACGTTGGGGTTGTCCTTACGGGATTGTTCACGGTATCCAACAACCAAAAGACGGCGATAAATTCGCCCCGTCTGAAATTCAATACCGAAACGTTCGGTTTTGAGGAGGAATTGGAAGAAATCGTTGCGGACATTGAAAACGAGGTTTACGCATTTTTGTTCAAAGGCAAAAAGGCGCAATTGGAATTGTTCGGGGCTGACGGCGAACCCGCACCGGGTTTGGTCGCAGAGCCGGAAAAGGAGAACGGATTGTTCCCGGAGGTCGGCGACCCGGCTAACGAGGACGACCCGGAGGACGAAACGGCGGATATGTAAGCAATGGAGCCGATATTGCTAACAGACCGGGAAGAATACCAATTTGTAACCGATAGGGGGTTTTGCCCCCTATTGGATTACAAGCGGTTTACAATGGATATTCGGTTGCGTGTCGAAATCCAACGGGAATTGTTCGGGCATTGCGTTTTTGGTCGTGGGAATATCCCACAGGCAAACGAACGGTTTTTTAGGTGGATTTGGGAACATAAGCCGCACCAATGCGAGGAAACATTGCGCCCGTTGTCGAGTTATTCCGCCGTTTATTGTTCGCATATCCTAACGAGGGGTTCGCACCCGGAAATGGCGCATGACCCAAGGAATATTAATATACTTTGCTTTGAAATGCACAACCGTTGGGAGAATGGCGACCGTGAGAAAATGCGAATATATCCGGGCAACGTCCGGATTATTGAATTGCTTAAAAACGAATACAGAAGTTTGAAAATATGAGGACGAAAAAAAGAACACCCGATTACAGGGCAATTTCCCGCCGTTCAATCAAAAATGATTTCAGACGGGTACAAACATGCCCGGAAAGGGAGAAACGACCGCAAATCGAAAATCCGCCCGAAATAAATGCAGAAAGACGGGTTTTGTTTGTTGGCGAAAATTCAGGTTATTACAAATTGCGTTCTTTCATTGTTGGTAAATTGGTTCGATTAGTTCAAAAATCAAGCGTCGGCGGTTGGGTTTGTGAGTTCGTACACGACGACGACCGAAAAGCGATAAACCATGCCGCCGGATGGTCGGACAATAAGAAACAATATTTGTTGGATTGCGTAAAATTCAAGTGACATGAAAATAAAATCAAAAACCGGATATAAAATTGCGTTATACACGTTCGTGACGTTAACGGTTGCTTCTTATATGTGGGCGTTGTATAGTATCATTGTTTGGATAATTAAAGCGTTTTTTGTATGAGTGTAAACAAGGTTATTTTGATGGGACATACCGGGAAAGCCCCGGATTTTAGGGAGTTCGACAACGGGGGTTGCGTGGCGACCTTTTCGTTGGCAACCACGAAACGAGGTTATACCACAAAGGACGGGCGGCAAATCCCGGATCGTACCGAATGGCATAACGTCGTATTGCAAAACGGGTTGGCAAAGGTCGCCAATCAGTACGTCAAAAAGGGCGACAAACTGTATATTGAGGGCGAATTGAGAACCCGGAGTTATGACGATGCGCAAGGCGTCAAACGGTATGTTACCGAGATAGTCGCAACCGATATGGAAATGTTGACCCCGAAAGCGACCGGAGCCGGGGCGCAAGTACCGCCGCCGCCCGTGCCGGATGCACCCGCCCCCGACGGAAACGACGATTTACCATTTTAAGCCGTTGACGATATGGGAGCGATAAACGGACGGGTTATTTACAGCCCAAAAGGTAAAGCCGGGGAATACGCCGAGAACGCCGCCAATTT